>OLPL01000046.1_pt1 | contig 91329 bp, 106 predicted proteins | sample 1673211 | NCBI WGS metagenome assembly OLPL01 (sample SAMEA3136766, study PRJEB25190) | human gut metagenome | reverse complement strand
ATTTTCTCATATATTTCGACATTCGTCAATTGATTTTTCTCTACATTTTTATATGTATATTTTGTCAATAGTTATGCAACAAGTTTTTCAAAAAAAATTATGCCAGTTTCCTTATTTCCTCTTCAAAGAGTTTTGCCGCTGTTTGAAACTCAAAAATCCCCCTTGGATAATTATTTATCCAGGTTTCTATATATTCAATGTCCCTGTCCTGTTTTTCGTCAAAATCTTCCCCTTTTGGAATATGGCGGCGGATTAGTCTATTTGTGTTTTCATTGCTTCCACGTTCCCAACTACTGTATGGATGACAGTAAAACAGAAATGTTCTTTTCTCTCCTGGGTGTATTGCTGACTTTTCCAGGCCGTCACAATCCGAAAATTCCACGCCGTTATCAACCGTAATGCTTCTGAATATGTTTTTGAACATATCGCCCCATTTCCGTTCTATTCTGTCCAGGGCATCCACCACGCTTTCTGCTTTCTGGTCCTGCAATTTTACTATTATTTCATTTCTGGTCTTTCTCTCTGTCAAAACAAGCATACAGGACTTTGTTACCCCTCTTTTGCCTTTCACGGTGTCCATTTCCCAATGTCCAAACACTTCCCGGTTTTCCACCTCTTCCGGGCGTTTTTCAATGCTCTGCCCTGCTGCCGCCCGTTTCTGTACCTTTACTTTTTTATTGTGTTTCTTTCTCTTTCCTTTCACTGGCAAGTCCTTATTTGTCAATTTCAGAAAAATGCCGTCATCAATATACCTGTAAAGTGTCCGCACACTTATGGTTGTTTTAAATTCAATTCCGCTTTGTGCCACTGCTGCCAGTGCGGCTTCCGGGCTGTATTTATCATTCACAATCTTATTTTCTATATACTCCGCAAGCGGCAAATCATTTCCTATTTTAATACTTCGCCCTTTTCCCTGGGCGTTCCAGTCATGTGCCTTTTGCCCTAAATCACTGCTGTAACGTATCTCTTCTGTGTAGTCGCTATTTCTGTGTGTATAGGCTCCCCTTTTTCTTTCTCTCCAAACGGTTGTTCTGTGTACTCCTAAATACTTTGCTACCTCTTCCGGCGTATGCCCGGAATTTAACATGGTTTCCATTTTAATTCTATCGCTTTGTGTTAAGTGTTTTCCCATGTCAAATTCCTCGCTTTCTTCTATCCCCCTTGATTATACTTTTTATTTATATTGCATTGTTATGGGCGTTGTGGGGTCCAGGCTCCCAGTTCTATATTTTGATTAGGACGGTTCCCAACCGCCCAGGCGTGCCGCCTGTTTGCCTGTCCTGCTTGCACGCCGCCCGGTTCTCATTAAACCCTGGCTGTAACTTGTCAACCTACACCGCAACGCCCACCATTGCAACCCGTCAACTGTTTATAGGGGCTTCGGACCCTCACGCCGCCCATGGACAACGTGGCCGTTTTAATTGCCGGGCGGCGTAGTTGCCGCCCTTTCTGCTATGCACAACGGGCCTGTTCAACCCATTTCTTTGCTTCCTCTTCGCTTCCAAACCAATCATTATAAATGTCTTTTCGGCTTGTGTTTGTGTATGTGCTTTCTGGGCACTCTTCCGCTTCTTTTGTTGCTGTAATTGCCGCTATGGCTCTTCCTCTATCATCAAATGAAGATGTTACGCAATACCATGTTTTCATAATATCGTCCTTTCTTGCGACACATTGGCCGCCCTGGTTCCTGCTTATTCTGTTTTTCCCATTCGTTCATCAATTGCCTGGTTTATAAATTCATTTACGCTTTGCCCTGCTGCCTTGGCCGTTTCCTTTATTACTGCCTTTTTCCCTTTTGGCACCTTAATTTCTATACGGTCATAATTCATTTTGTTGTATTCATTTTGGTACGCAATCTGGTTAAACTCTCCGCTTTTTGTTCTTGGCATTTTCTCAACCTCTTTCTATTCTGGCAAATTCACGCTTCCTTTCTCTTGCCAAATGGTGTATAATTTCTTTTAACAGATTGGGCGGCTTTGGCAAGTCCACCGCCCTTTCTGAACCCCTAAAGCCTATTCGTTAGGCTTTTCTTTTTTTGCCATGTTTCTGACTTCCTGCACGGCCTTGGCAACCTCTTCCATGTTCTTGCAATTACTGAACTTGTCGGCTACCAGATTTAAAATGACTTCCATTTGCTTATCTGTCATGTTCTCTTCCATGTTATCTCCTTTCTATGCTTGCCCATGTATTTGTTAAGGTTCTTCCTTAACTGTCTTTATTATATCGCATATGTCGGCATATGTCAATACATATTACGACATATTTTAATAAAATTATTTAACCCCCAATACACTGTTTTTTTTGCATATTGGGGGTTCTTTTATCTTCTACTTTCTATTACGAAAATGATTTCATTTATTTTTGCCTGGTTTGCTTCATTGCTTACACAACGCACAATTCTGTCTTTTCCGTCTGCCGTTGTAATTGTTATTCCAATATAGTTTCCCATTTTCTTTTCAAACCCTGTATTTTGGGATATGGCAACAATCTTGTCATACATAAGCGTTTCCGTTTTTGTTTGGCTTCCGTCCTGCTCAAAATAAAGGCACCTCTTTTCTGTTGTTGCCAATACTGCCGTTGAAAAAACTAATTTTTCCGCCTGGCCTTTACCCTGGATGCAATAATCAATCTTTTCTCCTGGCATCAGTGTTTTTCCGAAAACATTTTGTGCCATAACCTCTTCAATTGGTTTCTGCTCTTTTGCTTCTTTTTTCTTTCCAAAAAGTCCCATGGCCTATTCTCCTTTATCGTTTTTATACCCTGTCATCTAACGTCAATTAAAAAACTGGACTGGTATTAGTCCCATTATATCACACCCATGCCCCTAAAATAAAGTAAAAAGGACTGGTATTAGTCCAGAAAGGGGCCGTAAATGTTTCAAGTCAAAATAAAAGAAGATGAAAACAATACAATTGGCCGCAATATACGGCGAATACGCAAATCTCGCCACATGGGGCAAACCGCCTTAGTGCGTGAATTACAATTACTTGATATTGAAATCACACGGGAAGCCTTGGTAAAAATAGAACGTGGTATTCAGCACATACAACTTTCCCAGTTGCGTGGCATTCGTGATGTTCTATCTACTTCCTATGAAGAATTATTGGACGCATAGCATTATAATAGGGCACGCCTTTTATTGACGTGCCCTGTGTGACATATTCTTTTTCCTTTGACCTTTAGGAAGTGTTTCTTTTTACTTCAAGAACTGATTTACTTCGTTCTGTACTGCCTGGTAATCATACCCGGCGGCTTCCAGGCGTTCTTTTCTCTGTGGGTTGTTTCCCCACTTCCCGGCAATTACTTCTTTGGCTACCTCTGCAACGCTCTTTCCAGGCTGTGTGGTCCCGGTTCCTGCTTCGCTGTCATACTTCGGCACACCATACCCACGGATATAACGGCCATTTACAGAGATTGTGCGGCGTTCCACGGCATTGTTCTTGTTTCCCTCAATAACGGTAATGCTGCCGCCACTTACACTCTCTACAATGCCCACATGGTCCGGCCACCCGGTATTGTTCCCGGCTCCCGTATCGTCCCAGTCATAAAATACAATATCCCCAGGCTTCGGCGTTCTGCTGTCACTTTCCTGCCATTCTCCCAGTTTCTTGAATAATTCAATCATCTGTCCGCAACCGCATTCCGTTGGAATAATGCTTGTCAGTCCACATTTAATGGCTACGGCAGAAACAAAGGTTGCACACCACGCATCTGTGTATTTTACTTTGTACCCTCTTGCAAGCGGTCTGTGGGCATTGTACACATCAATGATTTCCCTGTGCGTTCCATTTGCTTCTTTTCTTCCAATCCAGGCCCTTGCCTGGCTTAATACGGCACTTGCTTTTTTTGCCATGCTCTCTTCTCCTTTCGTATCGTACTTTTGCAGATTGTACTGTGTAACAATCCTCATGGTATTTTCAACGTATTTGCTGCTTGTTGCGTACCCGTCCGCCTTAATGGTTTTAAGGTATTCTTCCGGGTCCGTGATGCCTTTCAAATTCTGATAGCGTTTTAACTGGATAAATTCAAAATATCCTTTCACACCCTCTTCCATGTTGTCATACACCCGGAAATTATCCTTAATTTGTGTAAGGGTTCCCGGCGTGTATTCTTCCATGGTTTTAAGGTTTACGCTCTTGCCGGTCCATTTTGTCCCACATTTCAGTCCAAAATAATTATGGTACACGGCGGCCAGTTTGCTTTCTCCCCAACCGCTTTCAAGTATTGCCTGGGCAATAATAGGGCTATGTACTTTAATCCCGTACCCGGCAGCATACTTTTTCACATATCCGGCAATTTGTTTTATAAATTCCTGTTTTTCCATACCCTTACGCTTCCTCTTCTGTCACTTCCACCGTTGTTTCCACTCCGGCGTTTGCCTGGTCTGTAAGCCCCTCGCCAATGATATAGGCCACAACGGATGCCCCGGCCATAATGAGTGCCGTTACCTGTGTGGCGGTGTTCTCTGCTCCGCCAGTCGCAACAATCATCATGGAAACAAAGGATGCAACCGCCGTCCACAACTTCCGACTTGTCAACTTTCTTACCCAATCAATTTTTTTCATTGTGCTTTCTCCTTTCCGCTTGTCTGGTGTTACTCATAAAGTCCTTTTATGCCCTGTTCTGTTAAGAAGTCCTTTTGCTCATGCTTAATTTTCCGGGCGTATTCCAGGGCGGCTTCTGTTTCCCCGTTTGCGTGTCCGTTTTTCAGTGCGGTGGCTGCCGCTTCTCCCAGGGCTATGGAAGCCATAACGCTTTTAATCAATAAGACTTCACTTTTCTGCCGCACTTTTTCTTTTTCTTCCTGTTCTCGCCTTTCTCTTTTCATCTTTTCTTCGACAAGCCAAAAACAAAAAGCGGTCACACCGCTTGGGATGCTCATAGCAAGCAAAAGTGTTTGTAAATCCATTTTGTTGTCCTCTCCTTTCTTTTTGCCCTTATGTGCATCATACCCCTTGCCGTGTTCAAATTCTGACCCGGTTATTTCTTCACGCTATGCCGGAATTGCAATGCCGCTTTCCGTTTGTTCCCATTCCCAGAATAACAATTCATATTCAATGGCCTTTGTAAGGTGGTAGGTGTCAGCGTGTCCCATATGTCCTAATCTGCTTTGATATTTCTTTTCAAACTCTACACGTTCCAATTCCCCGGCTTCTAATTGTTTTACGTTCTTCTTTAACTTCCGCACGGATGCTTTGCGAACCTTTTTATATTCCGGGTGGTGGATATATCCGCAAAAATCAATCCCATTTCCGGCATATAAAATGGTACTTTTGGGATTTATTTGTAACTCCATTTCTTTTTCTAAAAATTCTTCTATCCGTTTCCGCCATTCTTTCAACTGTTCCAGGTCTGCGGAAAGTATTATAAAATCATCCATATATCTGATGTAATACTTTGCGTGTAAGGTATGCTTCACAAACTTGTCCAGTTTATTCCCATATACATTGGCAAATAACTGGCTTGTAAGATTTCCAACTGGTATTCCTACACCGTCCGGCAGTATTCCGTTTTTATCAATAATACCGTCCATTAAATACAGGGCTTTCTTGTCCCCTATGTATCGCCTGTTTTCTTCTTTTAATTTATTGTGTGGAATGGATGCAAAATATTTGTGTATATCCCCTTTAAATCCATAGAGCCGCAATCCCTCTTTTATCATCAATTCATACATCCATTGTGATAACTGTTCACTTGCTGCGTGCATCCCCTTTCCCTCACGGCAAGCATAAGAGTGATAATAAAAGCCCTGTTCAAATACTGGCCCTATGATATTTACAATCATGTGCTGCACTACTCTGTCATAAAACGGCAGTGCCATGATTAACCTTTCTTTTGGTTCCCACACTTTAAATATGGTGTATGCTCCCTGGGTGTATGTAAGGTTTTTCACTTCCTCGCACGCTCTCAAAAGTTCCTCTTCCTTTGACATAGAAAAAGCCAATACTTCTTTGCTGTACCGCTTGCATTTTGCGGCCTTTCTAAAAGAAGTATTGGCATTGTCAAAGGTGTGCATTTTCTCATGTAATCCTTTAACTGTTTTCATAATTGCCCTACCAATTTTCAAATACTCTTCTACTAAAAGGCGGTGCCTTTGTTATTTTGTCCAGGTGTGCCCCGGAACGGGAAAACCGTCTGACTTATCGAAAAAAATAGATAAATCTTTGCCAGTAACAAATAATGTTTCTGTGCCTGTAATATACTGATTAGTCACACACGCACCACACGCCAATGTTCGTGTTCACGTTCCACGGGTAATTGTTGCAATTGACGGCCCGTGAACCGCAATACACGCCGTTGTTCCAATTGCCGCCGCCAATGAGGGCGTGCAAGCCAGGAAAGGCCCGGTGCGAATTAACAGTTTCCCCATATTTCTTATTTATCCGGCTTCCATGTTCCGGCCTTTACCGCTTCAATTATTCCGTTTAGCGTACTTCCTATTGCTGTTATGTGTCTGCTTATGACCTCATAACGGTGTTTGCTCATTGCTTTATAATTCATTCCCTGCAAATTCAAATCATACGAAAGCCGCACCAGGGTTTTTATAAACTGCAACTCTATATCCGCCGCATATAGGTGGCTTTTTGTTCCTGTTTTCTTGAAACGGATTAAATCCTTTAACATTTCAAATATGGCCGTCTTAATCTGCGTCTGCAATGCGAACTTTTCAAACTTTGGAAATTGTGCCAATATTGGATAAATATATAAAAGAAATTCATATGTCTTTTGGTATGCTTTCATACTTTCCATATAGGCATCAATTTGTTTTTCTGGTTTCTTTTCTGCCGCCATTATTCATTTTCCTTTCCATGTTGGGGTTGGGCTTTCGCCCACCCCAACGGGATTACAGACTGTCACACACGCACCACACGCCAAAGCCCGCGCCCACGTACCACGGGTAATTGTTGCAATAGACGGCCCGCGAACCGCAACACACGCCGTCGCTCCAATAGCCGCCGCCAATGAGGGCGTGCAAGCCAGTGCTTGAATACATCCACGCTTGACCGTAACCGCCGCCAAATATATCATACCAGGCACCAGATGCCGCCGTTGGGTCATGCATCAACTCATTCAACCACTTCCAGACATTTCCCACCAGGTCGCAAATATTTAATGCACTGACAGCATTTGCAATTTTCCCCACTGCCGTTCTGGCCTTATTGGTTTTCGCTGTCCACCCATTTGCATTGGAATTGTCAAGGCCCTGTGGGCTTCCGTCTGCTGCCACTGTAAATTCCATGTAATCCGGCAACCTTTTTCCTACACGTCTTGCACGTTCTCCGGCAATATACCAGTTAAGTCCCTCGGTTCCTGTAATCGGTGTGCTATTATACACGGACTGTAAGCCGTTGGCTCCGTCATCACTGGAAAGGTAAATGTCCCCCCATAACGCATTTCCCAGGTAGACCATGCCGGACGGGTCGCATTTTGGACGGTGTTTTGTTGTCCATACGGAATTTGGCAGAATATCCACACGGGTATTACTTTCCCAACCGCTTCCCCTTACAGACCCGGAAGTGTTTATGGCTCTTCCGTGTTCGTCTGTATTACGCACTCTTCCATAGTGGAATCCGCCAATTTTCCTTGTATTGGTATCGTCCCAGGTTTCCCCGTCCGGGAATGTGGAATTTAAGGAAATCAAATAAACTTCATCCTGGCTGTTTGTTCCTGGGTCGCAAATATATATATAATAATCCTTTCCATGTTCAAAATCTGCCCCCTGGTCCAAGTTTGCTTTTGTTAATGCTTTTTCTACTGTCTTAAATACTGCGTTTTCTCCCACGGCAATGACGCATCCGGCCAGTACGGTAACTTCCCCCTTATTGGTGTACTGTATATACTGTTTTTCCGGGGCTACAATGTCAGAAACGGCAGCCATTTTGGCAACTGTGATTTTTGCCCTTTCATCCACCATGTTTTCATCATAAATAAATAATCTGCTCATTATGCCAACTCTCCTTTCATTGCTTCCACTTCCTCTTCTGTGATGCCCAGGCGGTCATAAAATGTCACTTCTGCCGGGATGCCAATTTCTGTGCTGCCCATGTTCAGTGCCTTTGAAATAGAAAGAACGGTGTGGACAATATCATTGTTCTGTCCTGTTTCCAGGTTTTCTGCCGCTGTCTGTTCTTCTCCCGTGTCTTTATTGATATGTACGATTTTAATTCCCTGTACAGTCGGATATACTGCCCCATTTTTAATTTTCTGCCCCTCTTCTACCTCTGCACAATACATAATGGTTACGGTCTTTCTATCCTCTGATAATTCAATGACCGGGCACATAATCCAGTTCTGATTTTCCAGTTTTTCAACTGCTGCCAACCAATCTTCTTTTTCCAGTCGGCCACGCTTTACCAATTTGAACGTGTTTACCAGGTCTGATTTTGTTTTGATTACTTTTGGAAATCCTTTCATCTTCTCTTTTCCTCACTTTCTTTTAATAAATAGGTGCCAATATAGTTTCCTATGTAAGCCATGTTTGTGCCCTCACGCAAAGCAATGGTTATGGTGTGCATAAGGTCCGTATTGTCTGCCTTGAATTTCTTTGGTATTGCCATAACGCTTTCCATGTTGCTTTCCACGGTGTATTCCCCGGCTTCAGTAACATAAAATCCAATTCCGCTTTTCGTAACCTCTGCCGTCTGTACGGTCCCCGTTGTGGTATTTGTAAGGGTAATGGTAACGGGCGTTGTGATGCTCTCCAAAAAATATTCCATGTACACTTTGTACGCCATGTTGTGAACTTTGGTTTTTAAATCATCAATCTGCAACTGTAATTTTCCGGCCACATCCCCGGCAAGTTCTGTTTTCTTTTCTTCAAACCATTTGTTCCATTCTGCTGCCTGTTCATCCATAAACCCTTGCGTCAGATTTTCATACTGTTTTACAAAATTGGCGTGGTCTTTTTCCATTGCCTTTTTCTCTTCTGAAAACCATTTGCTAAACTGGGCGTTCCACTGTGAAAAGTCCAATTCTTCAAATTGGGAACCAATGAAGCCGCACACGGTATCATCCGGCCTTTCATCTGTTATGTTTGCCTGTGTAATCTCCACGGCTCCTGCCGGAATATAAATGCGTGCCAGGCTCTTTTCCTGGATAACATCATTGTTTAAAAGTTCCGGGGCCTGTGGATTGCTTGAAAAAGCCCCCTCTAAAACATAAATGCTTGGTTTTCTTTCTGTTTCGTCATTCCTTAACACAATGCGGTCAATCCTCGGAAGTGTACCGCTTGCCTGGCTTAACGTGAGGGTCAGCGGTGCCGTATTGTGTATGGTGTGCAAATTGATGTATGCGTACCCTGTCCGGGTGCCGCCGTCCACCACCACTTCCATGCTTCCGCCTGCTGCCGTGACCTGTAAATGCCCATATGCCACGCCCTCTTTGTAAAACGGGGCTTTGTCCTCGTTCATATCCTGGCCGTTGTACATATGCTCTTTATCATTTAGGTCTGTGGCATTGTAAAAAAATCCTCTAACTGCCATGGTCTTTTCTCTCCTTTCCGTTTATTCGTCCCATTTTATTGTGGTGGGTAGGGCATCCCCAAATGTAGGCACCACATACATTCCCCCATATTCGTAAACTTCGCAAAGTTCTGTAATTCTTAGGTTTTGTGTAGTGTTCCACTTTTTCTTCTTTACCGTCACAACATCCCCCAGGTCATAATCTTTTCCGTAAATAAAATTAACGTCCGCTTCTGCTTCTGCTTCAAAGTTTTCAAAAATCTTATTTTCTTTCAAATATTCTTGTCCCCTGGTCCGCAATGCTTCCAGGTATTCTTTTTCTGTCAGTTCGTCTTTATTTATGTCCTTGGCATCCAAAAACACTTCCCGTAAATCAAACCCGGTTCCGCCGCCTACCGTCACATATACACGGTTTGCCCCCTCTCCGGCACCGCCCACAATAACCTTTGTTTTCATGGTTGCGTCACTGTAATTATGCTTTGCCTGGTTCAGATTATCGTAACTTTCAGAAAAAATAACCCTTGGGTTTTTCCCTTGTGCCTGGGTTCTGTCTATGCCTTTGTAGGTTTCAAACGTCATGGTCTTTTTCTTAAAATCCGGCACCACTCTGAAACCTATTTCCGCATACTTCGCCATTTTTATAATATATTCCAGTACATTTTTATAAGTGGCCTGGAACTGCACTTTGGTTGTGTCCCCCGTATCTGCTCCAATCTGCAAAAGCGGTATTTTTTCCATACGGTTTATCATGTAGTGCATGGCATCTTCTACCGTTCCACTAAAATTGAATAACGGCCCGGTCAGCCTGTCCCCCAGATATATTGGTAAAAAATGCCCGTTTCTGGTTATTTCATTTACCAGGGTGCTTTCTTCCTCTGCCTGGTCCCCTCTTATCACGGCAGCTTCCGCCTTGTTATCTCCCTTTGTGATAATATTCCCCGGCTGTAAAAGCCTTAAATTTTCCGCCGTTACTGGGCAATGAAGTTCAAATGTTCCGCACTCATAATATTTGCGGTGCCATTGTAGGGATGTGTGATTTTCAATATGGCCTAAACGCCGCAAATTCCTGTCATAAACGTGTATTTCCATATCATCACACCCCCAAATAAGAAATTCTGTAATACACGGAAACAGAAAGGTAATTGGTTCCCTCGTCCGCTGAGTAGGTCAACGTATTTGTTCCGTCCTGTAACTGTATAAAGTCCCCGTCCTCGTCCAGGTATTCATTTATAACAGTTCCGAACTTTTCAATTACCGTGTCCCAGTCAATTACGCCATAGGCGTTTTTGTAACTCTCAATTTCCGCCTGGGTCACTCCGTCCAAAAGATATACATTTTTCTTTCCTGTGTATGTATTTATGATGACATACTGGCCGGATGCCATGGTAAAATCATTGTCCAAATATCCAACCTTTGTAAATTCTCCGCTTTCTGCATGATATATGGCCGGGTTCTTCACGGCTCCGTCTGCCCGGAAGATTACCACAATACCTATGTTGTCGGCTCCACTGTCATTTTCAATTTCTTTTACCAGGTCCGCTTCTCTGTGCCCAAATATGCGACCCTCTTCCGGGAAACACGCCGGAAAATAAAAATCACTTACCCATGAAGCCATTACCACTTCAATATCTGCCAGGTCTTTAAAATACGGGTCTGTACACTTCAATGAAATGGTGTAATCTCTTACAACGCCCGTTGTTGCACCCGGTATGATGCTTTCCACCTCATATTCAATGGTTTTGGCTTCTCCGTCCTCTATGTACTGCATATTCCCTGTCCTTTTAATAGGGAATGTCCTGTACAAAAGATTTCTGTTTTCTCTGTAATTCCCGTCCATTTCCACGGTCAGCACAATATTTCTTTCCTTTGCTGTGGCTCCCTGGTATGTACTTCCGTCCGTGGTTGTATTCTCACTTGTTACCACATTGGCTTCTATTCCGTAAATCCCCTCTATGTCTACCAGGTGGAACGGGGTAAACTCGTCCCAGGTAAAGGTTATGGACACGTTTTTGTCACTTGTGCATATCACTTTAATGTCTGACACTTCATTTACCCCCTTTGTACTGCTAAAATCATGCTTCTTGTCTGTAATCTGGTTTGTCTTGCTACTTCATAAGGGCTTAACGCTTTTGGGCTTGAAATATTGATTGTCTGGCTATATCCGCCCTTTCCGCTTCCTGTGTTTTCCAGACTTCGGTTTCTGGCTGAACCTGTCAGCGGCGTAACAACTGCCTTTCCGTTTACCATGCTTAAAAGTTCCGGTCCGGCTTCTGCTACCATGGCCGTTCCCTCTCGCAACACTCCGCCCTTTGCCAAACGTGGCAATGATAATTCCCCGATACTTCCTAGGGAAACTCCTGGTATTTCATTGATAATTCCAATTACTCCATTTATCATGCGGATAAACTTATTTACAACGCCCTCTATTGTGGCAAGACAGGAATTGATTGCCGATTTAAAGGCATCCCCTACCGCTGAACCAATTTTTACGCCAACATTCACAAAACAGCCTTTTATCTTATCCCATAAACCAGAAAAGAAAGAAGTCACATTTGCAAAGGCGTTTTTAATATTGGTCCATGCGTTCTGAAACTGCGTGCCAAACCACTGCGGCACTGCTGCCAGTGCGGTTTTAATTTCTGTCCACCTGGCACCGAACCAGGAACCAATTGCCGCAAATACACGGGTCACGTTATTGTATGCGTTTGTAAACATAGTAAGGAACCAGGTTGCCACCAACGCCAGGGCATTTTTAATGTCCTGCCACCTGGCACCGAACCACTGCCCTATGGATGCAAACACATTGGTTACATTGGTATAGGCATTTGTGAACATGGTTAAAAACCAGGTTGCTACCAACGCCAGGGCATTTTTGATGTCCTGCCACCTGGCACCAAACCACTGCCCTATGGATGCAAACACGCCTGTCACTCCGTTGTATGCTTCTGTAAATCTGTCAGTGAACCACTGACCCACATTTTGAAATATCGCAACAAGCCCGTCCCATAAATTTTGGAAAAATTGCTTCACATTCGCCACAAAATTGTCCACAAATTCACGAAAAGTAGCACAATTGTCATAAATCAATTTGAACGCCCCGGCAAACGGGTTTACTATAAATAAAAGTAGTGCTTGCCAGTTCGATTTCACAAAATTTATGAAACTGTTAAATGCGTTTGGAATTGTTACGGTAAAAAAATCCGCTATGGCTCCAAATACCTTGACCGCCGTTTCTTTTACAGCTTCCCATACTGCAATTACCTTGTTTCTGAAATCCTCATTCGTTGCAAAAAGTGTAACCAATGCGGCCACTAATGCAGAAACCACCGTTATTACAATCCCAATTGGATTGGCCGCCATTGCGGTGTTTAATAATTTTTGTGCAATCGTCAATCCCTCTGTGGTGGTTTTCCACACCTTAAATGCGGATATTAGCCCTTGTATCATAGTTACCACATTCCATGCCAACATCCCGGCGGCAATTCCGGCAATAATAGAAATAATGGTTGGACCGTTTTTTGCCAGAAAAGAAATAAATTCTTTTACTTTACTGATGACTGCAAGCACAATGGTTTTTACTTCTGGGATTTTGCTTTTTACCTCTCCTATTACCTCGCTGATAACTGGCTTTAATTCTTCGCCAACGGGTTTTATAAGGTCAACCTTGATATTCCGCCCTAAATCCTCAATCTGGTTTCCCAGGTCATCATATTTTGTTTCATTTATCGTTCCCAGTGCGTCATTGGTTGCGGTAATCTCTCCCTGTGTATTTACCAGGGCACGCACGGCATCTTCTCCCAAATCTTCCCACTTGGTTCCGTACAGTGCCACGCCCAAAAGGTTTCTTTGCACTTCATTATCACATGAGAAAAGGGCCGTATTTACAATCTGGAACGCTTCCTTTGCACCCTCTCCCCCCTGTGCAAACTTTGTTTTTAAATCGTCAACATTTAACCCCAGGGTTTTAAATGCGTCATCTGCCGTTCCGTCTTTCACTCTTATGCCAAACTCTTTCACGGCATCATTTAAGTAATCCACCTGGAATGTACCGTTTTTTGCTCCGTTGGCAATCATATTAAAAGCGTCCTCGGCAGAAAGTCCCAAATCAGCATAATAAACGGAATATTCTGCCAACTGGTCGGCCAAATCCCCGTTCTGGTTTAATCCTTTTTGTGCCCCCTGTGCCAAAAGGTTGTATGCTTCATCTGCGGAAATGCCAAACTGTTTCATCATAGCATTTACGCCCCGGATGCTTTCGTTTACGTCTATATCAAAGGTATCACGCATTAAAATGGCGTGTTCCGTGGTGTTTTTCAGTTCTTCCCCGGTCTGCCCTGTCTGCTGCTTCACCGCTGACATGGCCGTTGCAATATCGTTTATATCCTCGCCGAAATTGTCCTTGTAAATGCTTAAAAGGGTTTCTTCCAACCCCTCAACTTCCGCATCCGCCGCCCCGGTCTGTGTGATTACAGTGTTTAGGGCTTTGTCACAATCCGTTTCAAACTTCGTTGCATATGTAGCGGCTGCCACGAACCCGGCACCCAACGCTTTTGCCGCTGTTACTGCCGTGTCCGCCATTCCGTCCAGTTTATCTTTAAAGGCTCCGGCCTTTTCCTGTGCTTCTTTCAGTTCTTCGCCGGAAAGTTCGGCAGCATTCCCCAACTGCTCAATTGCGTTGTCCGTCTGTTTTGCTGCTTCCTCTAAGTTTGCCAGTTCAACTTCCGTTCTTCCAATTTCTCTTGTCAGTGCCTTGTACTGTTCTTCGGAAATCTCGCCCCGTGCGAATTGTGCCTGCACTTGGCTTTCTGCATTTTTCAGAATGTCCAATTTTTCTTTGGTTTCTGAAATAGCGTCCGTCAAAAGTGCTTGTTTTTGTGCTAACATTTCCGTATTGGTCGGGTCTACTTTTAAAAGTTTATTTACTTCTCTTAACTCTACCTGTGTCCCTTTTATTTTTTTATCGACACTGCCCAGGGCCTTATCCAATTTTGTTGTATCTCCGCCAATTTCAATGGTTATACCTCGGATTTTACTATTTGCCACCGTTTAACCCCCTTTCTTCTTAAAGTTTTTCCGCAATCCCTCACGGTCTGGTTTTTCCTGCTCCAAACGCCAACAATTCTTTAAATACTCCCGTCCCTCTTCGGTCTTGGAATTTTCAAAAATCATTGCTTCACGCATAAAAAACAAATACACGTCAATTTCCATTTCCTGTACTTCGTAAATGTCAATATGGCAATAATCCATTACCAACTTTTCCGGCCTGGTGTGTAGCGTGTATGGTATTTCATCCCCTTTATCCTGCCTTGGATAAAAGGGCATTTTTAGTTTGGGTCCGTTTTAAGTTCGTCCACAAATTCCATATAGGCTTTCAGAATTGCGGTGCATTCTTCAATGTCATAATCTTCCACATCTTCTGCCTTTACAGGCACCTTTCCCATATTGTTGTTAAGCACCGCCGCCAACAATCTGTAAATGCTGTCTGTATCTTCAATTTTGGCGTTTTCCTCGTCCATTTCTTCCAGGTCTTTGATTGCTTCAAATACCTGTTTTTGTGGCATTCGCACCACGATTTTCTTTCCTTTTTCCAGGATTTCCCCGTTTTCTCCTACCTTGTCTTTTAAAGTGAACGGCCAAAATGTTCTTTTCAGTTTGTTGCAATTAAATTCTTTTACTGCCATGTTTTTATCTCCTTATCCAAAAAGGCGGCCTGGGTATCTATTCCCCGGCCGCCTGTGTGCCTGTTACTATTCTGCGGCTGCGTCCATATCCTCTTCATACAGAATTAAAGTGCCCTCTTTGTCCATTGGCTGTGCCTTAAATTCTGCATCAATGACCGTTTCACTGTCCTTGGCAAACGCAATGGTAAATCCAGCTTGGTTATTTCCTACAATCGTAACTCTTACATCCCCGTCCGCCGGGTCCTTGTGTACGAAATGAAGAATATATTTTTTCCCGTCTGCATTTCCAATTCCGCCAATCTTCACAATGCGTTTTTTCTTGTCTGGTTCTTCCTTTACTCTGGCCGTCTGGCATAACTTCTGTAATGTAGTACCGCACCATGTCATAATTCCAGATTTAAGGGTTGCTTCCTCTTCTGTGATAATAACCTTAGAAACCTTTCCCATATCGTCTTTGGCTTCATAGAATGACGGTGCATATTCAATTTCTGCACCACCCTTGATATGCCCCAGGCGGTTTTCTTCTGTTTCTATCGCTGTATTTTCCGGCAATGCTTCCCCCACTCCCGTAAATTCCATACAATACAAATCGCCAGAACCTAAAACAATGCTTTCTTTGTTCATGCTTTCTTTGCTCCTTTCGTCTTTTTCAATAATCCCCTTACTTCATAAGCAGTTTGGTAACAATCTTCATCTGCTACCGGGGCCAGATATGCGTCATACTCCACATCCGGCAGCACTTCCATTTCAAACGCCGCCGCCAATCTTTCCCGTTCTTCATCATCCGCCATGGTGTAAAGTTCAAAATCAATTTCCTGGGCCTTTAGATTGTTTAATCCGTCCGCCCCTCTTCCCGTTTCATGTGGTGTAAGATAAACCATATACGGAAGTGGCGGCACCGGGTCATCCACGGTTCCCTCAAACTGATTTTTGGTTATTGGCACGTTATTTTTCTCTGAAAAATCCTTTGCCCTCTGTATCAATTCTTCCGCTGTCATCCTATCCCCTCACTTTTCTTTCTATCTTCTGGGCCGCCAAATCTCCCAGGGTTTCATTGACCGGTCCGATATGTTCAAACGCCTTTACTCTTCCGCCGTTTCTCGACTGGTGCCCTTTTTCCAGTAGGTGCGTCAACTGATAGTGTTTTTTGTTGTACACCGTGTACCCGTTAAGTCCTGTAACCGCTGACGCTCTCTTTTGTCTTACGCCATGCGTCCAGTCTTTTGTATATTTTCTGGTTCTTTCCTGGTATGGTCCGCCCTGTCTTAATGTCTTTGCCGCCACGGCTGCGGTTTCTTCCAATCCCTCATTTACCGCACGTTTGATTTCTTCATTCCAGTTTTCCAACTCCGCCATTATGGCTTCGTCCAGGTTGTCAATGGTTGCTCTCAACCTCTTCCCACCCTTTCCCCTGCGTAAAGTTCTATTTTCCCGTTGCTTTTCGGCCCGTATGTACGATAGATAGTCATTTTCTTTCCCTCAATCTCAATTTCTGTCTGGTTCTCATACTCAAATCCCCATACTTCCACCATGGCGGATGCCTTATAATCCCTCTGCCCTGCTGCCGTAAATTCATCACGTCCAACCGGGTTTATTTCCCCAAATACTACCTTTTCCAGGTATTCTTTTTGGTTCTTTTTTGTCAGTAATTTAACTTCTGCTTCTATGGTAGCCACCGCCTTTGATTTTCGTACAAATCATGTCATATGATGCCATTAGTTCATTGTGATTTTCTGGGTTTCCAAAATTGGCTTTTGTATAAACCAGGGCGGCTTCCACAATTAACGGGTCCTCTAACTTTTCCAAATATGAGGGATGCACACCAATTCTTTTCAAGTCTGCAAGGGCAACTTCTACAAGCTGCCCCACATCCTCGTCCAGAATATCTTTTGACGTTTTACGCACCCTCAGTTTGGCTTTTGCAATCAATTCTTCTTTTTTCATGCTCCGCCGCCTTTCCTGCCTTTTTTACGCTGACGGGTTCTTTACACGGATAAATCCGTTTTTGGCAACTACGTTTCCGCCCATGAACACGTCCGCCCTGTATGCAATCTGTCCCTGTTTAAACTTGTAATGTTCAGATTTTCTTGCGTCAATATCAGAGAAAATGGCAACTTCGTAATTGCTCATAGGACCATAAGCCATACAATACTTGTCTTTCGTTCCGCCAATCTCTTCACAAGCGGAATTGATGATGTAAGGTACTTCATCAATGCTTCCCGTATTTCCATGGTTTACAATGGTATAAACACGGCGGCCCTGCTTATCTCTTAATTTTGCAAACTTTTTAAGGTCTTTCTTGCTAAGAATAAGCACGGCAATATCTTCCACGTTCTCATCCCCACCATAGGAATAAATAATTTCATCCAGTGTTCCGTCATCAATAGCGGTAATGGTTGTAATATCCGTTGCCGGGTCAATGACCTGTTCTTTTTCTTCTGACGGATTGAAAAAAATACCACGGAATTTTCCAGTTCCACCAGGTCCCACCAAAATTTGACGGGATGCGTAACGCTTGATTGCACGGGTCACGCTCTCTTCCACAACGCTGTCATAATCTGCATCCGGCAATTTAACCATTTCTTCTGGCTCTTCTGCATATGCCGTGATTTTCTCACGCACAATTTCCGCATAGTTAAATTCCGGTTCGGAAACATTGTAGTCCGCATTTTCAGTTGTGCTTCCTGCTCCGTCCCCATAAGAAACAACATAAGGGCGTTTGTAACTCTCGCCGCCCGGAAGAGGTACTGTTTTTACACGGTCAATGAGGGAAGAAACATTGTTGAATGCCGGGGAAATTTCTGTGCTGCTATGCTGTGGCATTGCCACCCTTTCTGTGGTCATTGCGTTACGGGGATTTACCAGGACTTTTGCCTTGTAAGAAACAGCTTTTCCGTCCTTTAACGCTTTTCCGTTCTTGGCTCTTACCTGGTTTTTAGGCTCTTCGCCGCCCTCTCCCGGTTCGCTTCCTTTTCCCGGCTCCGGGTCATTGCTTCCTGCTGCCGCTGCCGCTGCCATAAGTTCTTCACGGGTTTTAATCTCGTCCAGGATTTCCCCAATGTTTCTGGCTTCATCCATGGCATCCGTCAATTCCTGGCCGCTTAATGCCTGGGCTTTCTTTCCCAGTTCCGCCAATCTGTTTTTAAGGTCCTTTTTTGACATCTTCATTAACTCTTCTCTTGTCATTGTCTGTTCTCCTTTCAATCTCCTTACCGGCCCATGTGTGCCATAGTAAGTGCAATGATACTTTTTCTTTTTTCCTGGTCCTGCTGCCGTAATCGCTCATTATCTGCCGTCCCGGCTCCCACCAGGTCTTTTGGTGCATTTCTGCAATACATTTTTGTGAAGTCCTGTACCGCTGCCGCAACGGTGTTTTCTTCCCCTACCTTTACCTGGAAATATTCCGCTGCTTTGGTTCCGTCCAACCACGTTTCCTCTTCCATTAGTTTCTTTACGGTTTTAATGTCCACGCCCTCTGCCAGGTGTTCTTCATAAACGCTTAAAATCCCGGCTTCCACGGCATCCAATGTGTCTGCCATTTTCCGCATTTCTATGGCGTTTCCCTCGCATCCGGCCCACGGCTTATGTATCATCAAATAAGCATTTGACGGAATAGTGGGTGCTTCACTGTCCGCAAAGGCAATCACGGAAGCAATGGACCCGGCCAGTGCATCCACATGGACGGTTTTCTTTCCCGGATAACGCTTTAACATATTGTAAATTGCTATCCCTGCAAATACGGAACCGCCGCCGGAATTGATGTAAATGTTTAAGTCCTTGCCGTTTGCTTCTGCAAGGAAATTTTTGATTGCTTCCGGGTACTGGTCCTCTTCCTGCCAGGCTCCCCACCAGTCACTCACAATATCCCCGTAAAAATACAGGTCCACGGAAGTTTCTGTGGCGTTCTTAAACTCATAGAATTTTCCCACCGTTGCGTGTGCGGCATCTTTGCAAGCAATAAACTTTTTTTCTATCCTTGGCATCCTATTAACCCCCTTTCATAGTTTCAAAATAAGCACGGGCCGCCGCTTCCATTGCCTTTCTTTGCTTGTCCTGCTGCCCTGGTGGCGGTTCTGTGCCGTTTTCTTTTCCCACCTGGTAAAGGCTTTGGTCCCCTGCTTTTACATAGTTAAGTGACACCATACGCACGTCCCCGTCATCCACTGGCCCGTAATACATCAATGCTCTGTATTCGTTTATTGTCATGGCTCCACGGTCAAACATATTTCCGCCTATGGTGTCCCTGGTCTGCAATGTGGCGTACTGCAAAAGATTGGCTGTAAATTCAATCTTGTTTCCATATCCAATTTCCCTTGGTGTCAGAAGTTTAAAGGTAAATTCATAACCCAACTGGATTGCCACGGGTTCAATGACATTTTCATAAAAACTAATCCATTCCTGGTCTGACAGTGTGGAAGTCAAAACCTTTTCATTTACTCCGTAATAGCGATATACGTTATCACGCAAGAAAGTAATCTGGTTTGTCGGCACGTTTGGCGTTCTTTGTGCAATTTCTTTAAAATCCACTGTGCTGTCAATTGCCGCAATACCCCCGGCGTTGTCGGCGTTCATATATGCGTCCTGGAAATCCTTTGCAATCTGTTTTAATTCTTCATTATCTGCCAGGTTGTTGTATTTCAAATATCCGGCAAGTGAATTGGAACGGTTTACAATGTTCTTTACTGTTTCCCCGGACGTTTCTATAAGGTCCAGGCTTCGCTTTAACTCAATATCCGGGGACGTTCCCAGGAACCTTTTTTTGTTGTACCTTGCCTTTATGTGTATGACATTCTGGTAAGGCACCGTGTAGGTTTCCCCGTCATAGTCCCAACGGAAGCGGAAAAGAATGTTGTTGTGTTCATCCTCAAAAATGCGGTAACTCTTTGTTGTAATCGGCTGTATGCTTGTTACTCTTGTAAAATCTTCATTGTAAAAAATTACAGAAAAGGAATTGGATGTATAAACCAGGTCTGATGCTATGCGGTAAAGAAAATCATACGTTGACATTTCCGGGCACGGCCTTAATTTCAAAAGCCTTGCCAGATAATCATTTTTTATTGTCATTCCCTTTTCATCTTTTCGGATGACCTGGGGCTGTAATTTTCCCACGTTCTTTGCTATGGCATCCGCAATGGCTCCCACAATATCATTGTCCCGTAGGGTTCCCGTTGGCACATACTCGCCACGGCTCAATAAAAGTGGTCTGTACTTCGCCCTAAAGGCTCCAAATACATTGGCTATAATTCCCGTAACATTACCCCCTTTCCTCAAAAAATAAGCCCATGGAACACATCCATGGACCTATTGTAAATTTGTTCGTGTTAAAATTCTGACCCACTTTAAAAGACTGCTGCCCGGCGTTCTTTACGCCGCTTCATTTAACAGTTTCTTCCCAATCTCGCTGTGGTATTTTGAAACCATTGTCATTGCATCGAACACGGAAACCGCCCCGTCTATCCTCATACGTTTTTCAATCTTAACGGGCTTCATCCTGCTATCATTCATGTTGATTTCAACGGCCACATTTAAAAAGTGGGATGCTAAAAGTGTATTATCTCCCAGGTTATACTTTCCGTCCTTTAAATCTCCCTCAAACTGGTTTAATATCGGCGTTAAGTTCGTACCCTGGTAAACATCATCTGTCTGAAACCCGGCCATTTTCAAATCATCCACCAAATACCCTGCACTGTATCTGTCATATCCGATTTTCAGCGGCCTTATTTTATATACCTTTACCAGGTCAATAAACCATTTGTACACATCTTTGTAATCCACCTGGTTTTCCCCGGATATTTCAAGAAATCCCTTTTCCCGGTAAATGTTGTATGGCACATTATCTTCATTTACTGCCACTTCATACCGTTTCTTTGGCATATAGAATTTTGTTATCACATTCCATTTTCCTTTTTTCCATATAACGATTGATGCCGCCGTAAGGTCTGTGGTTCGTGAAAGGTCTATGCCGCCCACACAATAACAACCCCTGTACTCTTCCAGGGAAATGCCTATGTCTTCATTAACCGCTTTCATCACATCCCAATAGTCAAGCCATGCCACGCTTGAATTTTGTTTGATATTGCAGTATTTTGTGAGAAACTCCACTTTCTTTGATAATGACGCTCTGGCAATCTCTATCTGCTCAATGTAAAATTCTTCTGATACGGAAACGCCCAGGTTTGGATTGCTCTTTTTTAGTTCCTCTATGCTGTCCCATTTCTCTATGTCATCAATCATATACAGGAACGGCAAAATTCTTGTTTCCTTGGAATTGCCTTTTAGGAATGAGGTTGCACGCCGCATCAATTCATCATAAATTCCGTCATTGATATATCCGGCGGTTGATATGGATAAAATAAGCGGTTGCTTTCTGGCTCCCAGGGCGGAAGTCATAACCTCATACTGTTTCAATCCCTGGTCCCCCGGCCACGCTTCCATTTCATCATTCACAACCATTTGAGGGTTGAAACCGTCTGATTTTTTTGAGTTGAAAGCAATCTTTTTTACACTTGTATTAAATTCTTTGATGTAAATATCACTTCGGCGTTTCTTTGTAATGCTGTCCAGTTCGTCATCCGCCTGTACAATCTGGTAAAAGGCATCATACACAAGTTCCGCCTGGTCCAGTTTCGGTGCAAGGAAATAAACCTTTGCCCCGTACTCCCCGTCTATGTATGTCATGTATGCCGCTATTGCTGCGGCAAACAATGTTTTTCCGTTCTTACGGGCTACAACAATAAAAACTTCTCTAAACTGCCTGTACCCGGTCTTTTTATCCATAATGCCAAAAATGGCACTTACTATGGCCTTTTGCCATAGTTCCAATTTCAGTAAATCGTTACGGCCCTCGGAATGGTGGCAAAAGTTTTCTATGAATTTTATTGCCTTTTCTGCCTTGCCCTCGTCATAGTCCCATTTGCCACTTTTTAATCCGTCCACCAATATTTTGTAAATGGTTCTTATCCATTTTCCTACTGTCACGGTGCCATTTTGTATGGCTTCCCAGTATTGGAAAATATAGTTGTTATCCATTCCGTAACGCTGCCAATCTGCTTATATTTTTCTTTTCTTTCGGCGGTAAATACTCAATAAGTGAGTGAATAATTGCCGTATATTGGCGTGAATATTTTTCATAAATCGTGGCTGACGGGTGGGCTTTTACAAATTTCTGGGAAGCGTTTACCGTTTCCGTTGTAAGGCCCTCTTTTTTCAATTCTTCTTTTGCCTGGAAGCACGCCACTTTTAAAAATGCCGCTTCCTCAACCAGTGAATTTACAAGGCTTTTCTTGTCCTCGTCATCAATCCCGGTAAACATTGGCTGTAAAAATTCTATCTCTTTTTTTATCCGGGCATTTGTCAGTTTGTTTGCCCTTTTAGGTTCTTTCTTCGTCTTGGTTTTCGTATCTTCTGCCAAATTTTAACCCCCCTCATATGCGTGCGACCTTGCAGAGTTTTTTTGAGGTATCTCCCTCGGTTCTTTTTTCCCCTGTCAAAAATAAAGTACCGGGGGGTGTGGTCTGCTGTTTATTTTCTTTCGGCGGCAACAAATTTCCTTTTGCATCAAAAGTGTAACGGCTGTTTGGCTTTGCCTTATGTTCTTTGTTGTGGCAGTCCTCGCAAACATATTCCAGGTTGTTAAGGTCCAGTGTTACCCTGGCATCATGTATGTTTCCTGGTGTAATGTATTTCTTATGATGCACAATCACACCGGGTTTGTATTGTCCTGCTGCCCGGCAACGCTCACACAATCCATTTGCCCTTTTGATTACTGCCACCCTTGCTTTCTTCCATGCGTCTGACTTATAGAAATCCTTTGCATATTCTTTCACTGCTACCACCGTCCTTTCTTCATGTTCAAAGGCTTATGAATGTATCACACCCATAAGCCCATAATAATATACTTCACTCTTACATTCTGACCCACTTACTTGTTATCCTGCTGCCTATCTATCCTTTTCCAACAATCGGAATAAACTGAAATGTCCATGCTTCATCTGCAATCGAAACAAGGTTTCCGTCCTCATTGATTGCCAACACATCAATCCACTTTGGCTTCATAACCGTTTCCCTATGCTCATAATCATGTGGTACATCTTCTTTCATTCTCGCATCTATGAGTGCCACGGCATTTAGTACCCTTTCTCCGTGTATTACTTTAAATCTGCTTAAATCAATTGTCATTTCTTTTATCCTCTCTCTGGCAGCATATCCATAGCCTGTGCCACCAGTGTTATAAATTCTGTGCGGTATTCATAGAATTGGCGGCGGCCACAAACCGCATCCGCTATGTATTCATACGGCGTGTTATATACAATGCTCTTATATATTTTGTCCTGCATCTGCCGCCTGGCCTGGATGCCCTCGATATTCCCACATGAAGCACGCAAAGCATCTTCCACGATAGCGGCGGCCTTTTCATCAAATGCACTTGCCCGGCCTGTCCTTATTCTTTTTTTTCGCTTCTCGTTGCCCTGTATAATGCTTCTGGCAATCGTCTTTATATCTGCATCCAGTCTTTCCAACTCACTGCCGCCCCCCCCGTTTACTCTTCATACGTTTTCTTTGACGTTTCGGAACGCTCAACTTTTATGCTCTCTTTTGCCATTTTCGCCACCTTTGCTTTCACACCCATTCCAACATCAATGGTAATCCCTTTCATGTGTCTTGCTTCTATGGCATCCACCGTTTTCAGCATTACTTCCACAACATCCGTATCAATCGGCCTTTCTGCATTATCCCCAAATAATTCATTGATACGGTTCTTGGCTTTCTGCACACGCTCTTTACTTTCTGCGTATTTTTTGGCTTCGTCACACTCACATTTGCACGTTGCCGCTTCGTCAACTTCTGCCTGGCTCCATTCTTCCCGTGCATGAATAATCCCGGCCTGTCCACAAAATCTACAATATCCCGTCTGTGTCTTTGCTCCCTCTGGTACTTCCTGGCCGCCGTCCTGCTCCATTTCCCTTAAATCCTCTTCTGGTATCTCATGGCCGCCGTCTGTCTTTTTCTTCATGGTGTTTATTCTCCTTTCCCTTTCCTTGCCTGTTTATAAGCATCCATGGCAACGGTCAGCACTGCCGCTGACTGTTCCACGGTAAGCCAGTCCCCTTTTACCAGTAATGCCAGATTTTTATTTATTGTTTCCAGTGTTTCTTCCATGGTTATATTTTTCAATGGTTTCCCTGCTGCCAACTCTGCTATTGCTTTTACAACTGGTCTTTTAAAGCAATCGTCTACTGCTGCCATGTTGGCTTCAATCACACTTTCCGCCCTGGTCTTTCTGTGCTTCTCGCATCCACGGCACGGTTCCTTTGCAAACATCCGCCCAGGCATTGGCACGCCGTCACACATACCGTCAATCCACGGGGCATTTATGCACTTTGCAAGCGGCATCCGTTCCGGGTCCTGCAAATAGTCCATAATCTCTGTTTTTGCTTCCTCTGCTCCATAGCAAACCACTGTTTTATAACCCTGCTGCTGTAATGCCGCCATATACTCTTCCTGTGCTTTTGTGGGCTTATTGTTCCCATACTTCATTTCCAGGTAAAGCCCATGGAAATTGTGGCTTGCCACTGGCAAACACACATCCGGCACACCGTTTTTCATGCCCATTGCTTTAAGCACCGGGCCGTTTGTGCGTTTCCCCTCGTTTGGAACGTGATACATGAGGGAAAGGCACGGCAAAACGTGTGTGCTTCTCATTGCCCAATTAAAAAGTGCTATCTGCTCCGTGGTTTCTCCACGCTTCATGTTCTGCAATTTCATATTCTGCCCCCTACTCTGTTAGTGTTTCGCTAATCCAACCACATTTCCTGCACTCATAATTCCAACATCCCATACCCTCTGTTGATGCTCTGTCATATGCGGCGGCTTTTTCCCTGTTGCTCATTCTGTATGGTTTATTTTTTAAAATATCAATGTATTTCCCTGTGTTTGCATCTTCTGACTTATTTAATGCCGCACTTGTGTTTATTGTTATTTTTTTACTTCCGCAAACCGGGCAATAATAAATTCCGTCTTTGCAAATAATCTCTTTTTGCTCTCTCATGGTTTTCTCCTTTACGCTTCCTCAATGGCATATTCTCTTTTACGCCGCTTGCAATCTTCCAACATGGCTTCTAAAATCCCCACTTCCTCTTCATTCAGCCATGTATAATATTTTTCAATCATCTTTACGGCATGAAGCTTCCGGGCATTTTCCTTTTCCTCTTCGGTTGTGTCGGTATCTGACACATTGGCTTCCCTGGTTTCCTCTTCCTTGGTTTTTCTGCCTTTCTTTTCTTCGGTCATTGCCCTTATTTCTTCCGCACCCACTCCACCTTTGCTTTCGGATGCCTGGGCAATCTCTTTTTGTGTTTCCTCGTCTGCCTTTGATGCTTCCAAGGCTGCCGTAATGCCCATATTGCCTTTCTGGAACTGCTCTTTTACTTCCTGTGTGGCGTTTCCGTCTATAGTGTTTAAGTCCCTTATCTTCGGCACTGTTTCCCCCATGGCCGCCGCCACATAGTCCCGGACCCTTTCCCCGGCTTCCAGAATTAAAAGCCCCTCTTTTCTTGCCTGGGTCAAAACCTCTTTCCATTCTGCCGCCTGTGTCATAAGGTCATAGTCTGTCATTTTTCTGTTAAACGTATTTCCTACCAAAAGGGCAATTCTAAATTCTGTTTCTGTCATCTGCTTATATCTGCATTTGACTGTTTCAAAGGCTTCTTTCCCCTCTGCCACAAGAATATTTAATGCGGCCATGCGGCGGTGTCCAGAAATAAGCCAGTATTCCCCGTTTATCTGCCCTAAAACAAGTGGTTCCTGCAACCCGTCCATTTCAATTCCTGCCGCAAGGTCTTTCAATCCGTCCATGCTGTATTTATTATGTTTTGTCACAACAATGTCCCGGATGCCTAACGTGATTTCCTGGTATTCGTTGTTTTCCCCTGCTGCCGCTTTGGTTGTTGCATTCATAAGGTTCATGATGTTAAATGCCATTTTTTCTATCTCCTTTCCTCTGCTGCCAGATGCCCAAACTTTTGCACATATTCTTCCGTAAACGCTTTGTAATCCTGGGCGGCTCCACTCCTTACACTGTAATGTGTCGGTGTCTGCCTGTAAAATGTGGCATCCTTGGCCTTTTTGGAATGTCTGATTTTACACTGGAACACATGACAGCCGCTTTTTGTTCTCAACCACCTTTCTGCCGCTTCGCTTGTATCTGATTTTTCAAAATCCGTAATGAGTACCCCGGCAATCCTGGCCTTTGGATTTAACGCCCGTATCTGGTTTATCTGCTCCACCAGTTCTTCCAGACCATCCAGGGAATATGCATCTAAGCGGACGGGTATTATAATTTCATGCGTTGCCACCATGGCATTTATCACATTCATTCCTAAATCCGGCGGATTGTCTATAATGCAATAATCATACTGCCCGGAAACTTCATGCAATGCAGATTTATAACGGTCATGCTGTGCGTGTTCTTTATCCGCCTTTATTTCCAATTCCGCCAATTCCATGAAATAATTACACGGTACAATATCCAGATTTTCTTCTTTCGTGTCCCGGATATTCCCAGTAATCCGCCCCGTCTTAATAATCCGGCACGCTTCCGCTTCCCTCTCTCCGTTATACACTCCAAACATTCTGGATGTATTTCCCTGCTTGTCATTGTCAAACAATAGAACCCTGCTGCCTTTGCGTTTTCTCCGCCGGTCCCCCTCTGCCAACAATTCAGCCAATGAAACGGCGGTTGTGGTCTTTGCAACTCCGCCTTTTAGGTTGATGACTGATATAATTTTCATGTTTTTGTTTCGCTCCTTTCGCTTCAATTCCGCACCATACGGGCGTATATGTAAAATGCCGCATTGATACCGTTGTATTTAACCTCTGCATCCAGAAATTCATATCCTGGATATGCCTTTTCTAACTGTTTTTTTAATGTGTCAAAATTCTTTACCATTCGTTCCACTTGGCTTTTTTTGAATTTTGAATAACTTCGCTTTGGTTCCGGCGGCTTTTTGAGGTTCTTTGACGGGCACCACCTCTTTGTCCCATGTGGGTTTTGTGTGATATATGTTGCCAGTCCTGTAAGTAAAAATTTATCATCCGGCATAATCCGTCTTGTGTTTGGTCTGTCACACTTTCCCCATAATTTTTCTAACTGGTCCCTGTCTATTCCGTCCCCAGAAATCAGAATGTGGAAATGCGGACGCTTGTACCCGTCAAATGCCAGGATATAAATATACTTTGCATTTTCCAATCCTGCTTTCTTTCTCCTGCGGTTGATACGCTTAATGAAATTCGTTATGTCCTTTCTTGCCCTTTCTACGCTGTCCGGCAAACAATCATCATTCCACCCAAACGTGGCCCAAATATCCCCTTTCCCAAAATTGATATTTGCCAGGCGTATGATGTACCGCCTTGCGTTCTTGTCGTTTAGGTTGCTTTGTGACGGCCTGGTTTCTCTCTTTTTCTTCGTCACTGGCATATCCGCTTTATTCGTGAATGACGGGTACACCTGGGCTTCCAAAAGGGTTGTTCCACTCTTTATGTTCTGGGACTTCGTTGTTGTTGTACGATAAAGGCACGCCACCTTTCCGTCTTTCATCAACTTTTCCAATTCCCATTCTTCTAACTTCTCGCATTGCTTCTGGTATGCTTCCTCATAATCGTAATTATCATAAAAGCGTTTCTTCATAGTTCCCCACCTTATGTAAAAACCCTGTTCCTTTCCCTGCCCCTTTCATCCCCTATATATCTAAATAAAAATATAGGTGTCTGATATGTTAATACCCATTACAAGGACGGGAACCGCCGGGCTGTGCCTTAATAAATCAATCCAAAAAACATTCTTCCAGGGCTTTTTTGATGACTGCATACCCTAAAAGTGTAAATGCGGTCGCCAGTCCTGCTGCTACTACCACAATTAAAACAATCATCCAAACCGTATTCATAATAGGCCCTTTCCTTTCGTGCAATTTCTTTCCTATATATAGTTGAAACCGCTTTTATTCTTCTATATCTTGTGTTATAATGTCTTTGTTAAGTTCCAACCCGGTTGTTTTGGTTCCCCACCTCGCAACCGGGTTTCGCTTTGTCTTTATGCTTCTGGCAATTCTCCATATAATTTTTCATAAATTCCCGTTGCATATCTCATTAAAAGGTTTTTCACTTCCTCTTCTTTTATTGCCTGGCCGTACTTCATGCCGTAATCCTCTTCATGTGTCAAAAGCCAGTTCCCTTTTTTAGATTTCCATAACTGGCACGCATATTCCCGTCCAACTTCCTTTCCTGGGTACATGGCACGGGTCAATGTGTTATCTACTCTGTACCACTTCTTTACCTCTGCAACCATTTCCATGTTGTCAGTTTCATATTTCATTCCGTTTATTACAAATTGCATTTGTTGTCCTCGCATTTCCAATAGTATTCATTTATAATCAGCATTTCTTTTGACATTAAAAGCGTCACGCCTAAAGGAACCGTTAAAAGTGCAATCGTGGCATCCCCGTTTAATATCTTAACTGCCACCGCCGTAAAAACTAGAATTGCCACCCCATACAGTTTTTGGGTCAGAAAGTATTTTTTCTTTTCCCTCTTCTCTTTTATGGCTTGTTTTCTTCTTTTTTCATGTTCCACCGCTTCCAGATACCCGGCCATGTATGCTTCCTCAATCAATACCTGGTCCGGCCCATTGCTTACCCTCTGCAATTCTGCCGTCATGTTAAGTTTCCTCGCTTTCCTGCTACTGCGTGTTGTAGTTATCCACAATATCCACAACGCTGTCCATAATGTTTTCTAACTCTTCAACCCTCATGGCCTTGTCATCAATATAAAAGTCTGCATAAATCTTTCTTGTGTCATTGCCCCACCGCTGTATCTGCTCCGGCAATGGTGCGTTTACAGCATCAAATACAATTCCCTGGGCCTTGCACCATTCCACTGCCGCTTCCAGTTCCTTTCCGTCCCTGCTTGTCCATAAAATGATTTTATGACCGGATGCTTTTAACATCTTTACCGCCGCCACAACCTTTTTGCGTGGTCCTATGATTTCCGGGAACCTGGTAACGGCCAGTGTGCCGTCAAAATCCACCGCATAAACCGCCATATGTAACCGCCTTTCTACTGCCCGTATTCTTCCATGCTCTCTTCTGTTTCTTTGCTTGGCATACTCATTTCATATTTCAGCAGCATGGCCGCCGCCTGTACCATTTCACAAGCGGCATCTATGGCCTGTCTGTAAATTGCCACTGGCGTTGTTTCCTTATCCAGGAAAGGTGCTATGCTCTTTCCCCGTACCCGGTCCCACATCACGCCCATGGAAGATTTCACATTTTCCATGGCTTCCTCTGCTTCCTCTATTTCTTCCAATGTCACGGCGTACCCCTCATGTGGGGAAGAAAAAAGCGGAAAAATTGCATTTGCTCTGTTAAGTTCCGCCTGGGCCGCCGCTTCAATTTCTTTTCTTAACTCATTCATTGCCATTTTCCGCACCCTCGCTTTCTTCATGCTGCCCCTCTGCTTCTTTCAATTCGTGGGCTTCCTCTTCCTCGTCATCTGTTTTGGTGTAATTGCTTCCGTCCTCGCAATTCCTGCAAAGGTCCATATCTATGCGGACAGGCTTACAATTTCCACACGTCCGGCAACTCCAACGGTCCCGGCAAGCCGCTTCCTCTGTGTCCTGTTTTTCCTTTCCTTTTCCAAAATCAATTCCCATGGAAATTACAGGCATATGTCCCATTGTTTCCACCGCTTCTTTTACTGCTTCTTTCATACGTTCTTCGTTTTCTTTCTGGTTCGCTTCCATGGTCTTTAATTCATCCATGCGGTTCTGTGCCAGGGTGTCAATAATGCGGTGCATAGATGCCGCCGCACTTTCCACGCCATTTTCTTTCGTCCACGCTTCAAAAATAGAAACTGCCGCCCCTGTCATCTGCTCATATTCCGCACCAAATCCCGTGCTTTCCTCTTCTGCTTCCAGTGTGTTTTGAAATTCCGGCTTTTCCCCGGTAATCATTGCCTGTATATAGAAGCCCGGTACATCTGCCTTTACCGCTTTTTCTATCAGTTCCGCTTTTGCGGCTTCCCTCATAAGGTTGTAATATTCGGTGTGTTTCATTTCCACCATTCCGTCTGTTGTAAAATTATCCATAAATCCCATGTGTTTTTTCCTCTCTTTCTTATCTGTAAATAGGTGTGTCAAAAGAATAAAGCGGCTTTTCTGTTGCTGCTGCATCCCTGTTTTTGTAAATCAGAACTGTAAAATGTTCCTGCCCCTCTTCGTCTGGCCCTCGGTGCATCACTGCTTCAAATCCAAAACGGGCGTTTAATCTTGCCCCGTAAATAGTATCTGTCAATTTTGCTACTTCCCGGCTTCCCAGTGCCACGCCGTTTTCTGCTAACTGCTGCCACCTTTTAAATTGCTTTTCCAGATATTCTAAAAAATCCGGCTCCACAACCCCATTTATCGGGGCATTTCCTTTCACTGCTTCCATGTTCTCTTTCTTCCTTTCCCGGTCCTGGTCTTTCCTACCCAGTCACGCCGTTTATTTGTTTTTTTGTAACGCTCCAATATCGCTTTTACTTCTGGCATATCCAAAACGTGTACTTCCACTTTCATTTCCGCCATGCTTTCACTTCCTTAAATTGTGATTGTGTGATAGATTGACATTTGCAAATCACTAAAGTTATATTCCGGCGTTTCCTCTGGCTGTAATGGTTTCATAAGTCCACGCTTTTTCCATTCTTTGTGCCGTATTTCCGGCACCGCCTGGAACCTTTTAACTTCCGCACTCAATATTTCCTCTTCAATGTCTGTGTGTTCCATTGATGCTACATACCCGGCATAAATCAGTGTTTTTCCCTTTTTTATCTGCAACCTGTCTGATGATTGTAAAACCCTTATAATATCCTGTGTCTGCATCAAAATCCCCACCCGTTCTTCTGTAAATAAATAGCCGCACAAACAAAACCGCAAACCATAACCATTCCCAGGATGCCAAATGCAAGGCGGCGTTTCTTTGGGCTGTCATTTGCTCCCAGTGCGTACATTATCGCCGTCCCTGCGGCTCCTAAATATGTAACGGCTCCCAAAATAGCCACCAGGCCAATGATGCCCATAATCAATAATTTCCCCATGTTCTCTTCCACCTTTCTAAAATGTGAAACCAACGGCCAACATATAATTTCCTAACATGATTGATAACTGCAAATCCTTTTCTGTTGGTTCCCATACCAGTGCAACGGAAATTCCAAATTCTTCCCGTTCCTCTGCTGCAAAATAAAATCCTCTTTCTTCCACTCTTATTCCTCGCTTTCTGCTTTCTTTATCCCTATAAAAACACGCTCCGCACATGGTACGGCTATGCTGTTTCCCAGTGCCATATAACGGGCATTGTCGGACATTTCTTTGCCGCTTGCCCCGTACCTTGTCCAATAATCCGGGAAGCCGTCCAGACGTTCGCATTCAAGCGGCGTAAGGCGGCGGACACGGTATTTTACTACCCTTGCAATCCGTTCCATTATCACGGCCAATGTTTCACTTCCACCCCCGGCGGCTCCACGGCTCCGCTTTAATGTGCCCACACCCTCTTTCCACTCCGCAAATCCGCTTTGTGCGTATGCTATGGCGTGTCTGTCTGCTCCTGTCAATGTCGGTGCAACGTCCTTGTTTATGCCTGTCTGGTTTCCGCCGTTGCTACTTTTCCGGCCAATCACGTTTCCGGCAATCGTATAAACAGGCAAAAGATAAAGCCCTGTTTTCCCACCGCCGCCCCCTGCACGTCCCATAAGTGTTACGCTCTTTGTGGCATTTATGTAAATTCTGTCTGCGGTTCGGCCAAAATCTAATTTCATTTGTCCGCCTGGTTCCTCTGCCATTCCTCTGCAATCCGTTCCAACAACGCTATTTTCAATATGGTTGGGATTTCCTTTTGCTTCTCCTGTGCCCTGCGAATGATACCCCAACACGCTTTCGCACTCAAAAAGTATTTGTCCGGCACGTCCGCTTCCAAAATCGCTGACAAGGTAGATACGTTTTCTACGTTGGGGCACTCCCCAAAATTGAGCATCAAGCATCCGCCATGCGGTACACTGAACCGCCCCCCCTGCTCTCTCAATTCCAACCATTCCGGCATTTGCCCATTTTCCACTTTTAGGCATTGGAATGTTGCTTTCTGTGATTTCTTCCAGGACCCGGCGGAAATCTTCGCCTTTATTGCTTGAAAAAGCCCCGGCCACATTTTCCCATATAATGTACTTTGGATATTCTCCATTTGTCTTTTTCCTCATTTCCCTTACTATCCGCACCGCTTCCATAAACAGGCCGGAACGGGCACCGTCAAGCCCCTTTTGCCCCCCTGCAACGCTTAAATCCTGGCAAGGGCTTCCAAAACTGATAATGTCAACCGCCGGAATACTTCCCCCGTCAATCTCGGTAATATCTCCCAGGTTCTCCGCATCCGGGAAGTGCCGCTTTGCTATCTCTATGCAATTCGCTTCAATCTCGCTTATCCATACGGTCTTTATTCCCTGCCGTTCTGCTGCCAGTGGAAAACCTGCGATACCGTCAAAAAGGCTTCCCAGTGTCATGTTAAGTTCCTCGCTTTCTTAATTCTTCATTTTCATGTATGCCACTTTTTCTTCCTTAGTAAAGAAAACCGCCCGTGTTGCTATTCCTGCATTATCCAGTTTTTCTTTTATATTTCTGGTTTCCATGCGGTAAAAATTTTCTCTTACACTTCCGCAAGGTTCTGCATAGTCCAACGGCTGTGCTTTTGTGTCCAAAAGGTCTTTTAAAATCCTGGCTGTGGTTTCTCCATACTGCCGGAAAACTCCCCTTTCAATAAATGTTTTTTGCCAAATAAACAATTTGAGCCCCAGGGCTTTTTCCACCGCTTCCAATTTTCTTTCCACATCCGGGTCCGTGCTTAACGGTCTATATATCCAACTTTCCTGCTGCCGTATTGCTTCTTTCTCTGGTTTCTTTGCTTGTCCTACCTCTTCAATGAAAATAAGTGCTGAATACTCAACCTCGTGCCCCACAATTTCTTTCCCTCTCATTTTAGGAACTACCGCCGTTTTGTACTGCGTGCATACTTGCTGTAAAAATGGTGCTTTTGAGTTTTCAAACTCTCTGTTTATTTTTTCTGCCAGTCCGTCTATTGTGGTATCTCTTAATATTTTGGCTTTCATGTTAAGTTCCTCGCTTTCCTGCTACTGTCTTAAATCGTCCTCTGTGCTACCTCTGCCCTGTACGGTTCGCCGCCACGCTTCATTTCATTGTAAATAGTCGCTCTATGCACGCCCACCGCTTCTGCAATCTCTGTAACCCTTGCCCCGGTTTTAAGCATCTTTTCAATCTTTTCCCTATCTGCAAAGGTCAGTCTTTTGTTTCCTTTTCTCATGTTTTCCACCTTTCTTTCTGTTTTTTTGCAATAAAAAAAGAGTGCAACAAGAGTTTTTTATTTCTCTTGTTACACTCTCTCGATTTAATTTATAAATCAGATGCAACAACTTATTTACTCTTGTTGCATTTGATTTTACAACTTACCAATTTTTTTCAAAATTTTTGATGCAATATATTTTATTCCATTTTTTTGCACACTTCTCATATGTGAAAGTCTCTAATCTTCTTTCTTTTAATAAGACTAATCTTGGAAAATCAGTTGTTTTTTATTTTTTTTACTGTTATGATAAACAAAACGATGATTCAATAATGCCTCGGCATTATTGCTGCGAGGTGGGAGTCATCTCCCAGCTGATATATATAATTCACATAGGAGGTCTGTTATGTCAGAGACAATTACAGAAGGAAATACAACTACAGAAGAAAATATAACTACAATAGATCATGCATCTGCTACAGAAAATGCATCTGGTCAGGAAGATACATCTGCTTCTAGCAGCACAACTATCCAGAAAGATACGTCTGCTTCTAAAAGTTCAACTATCCAGGAAGATACGTCTGCTTCCGGTAGCACAACTGCCCGGAAAAATGCATCTGTCATCAATAATACTACTGCTCCAGGAACGGAATCTGCTTATAACTTGGATTCTGAGATGGATCCGTTTGACAAAGCTGAAAAAGAGCGTGATTCCTCCGGATTTTTTGCCCGTTTTTCTGCTAAAATTGCAAATATCCACTCCCGCCGCGAAGCCAGACTTGTTCGCGATGAAATTATACTTTCCCGTATTCCGGACAAGGACTTGATGGAATACTTAAAATTAGAACAGAAGCGTCTGGAATCCCAGCAGCATACCAGAGAAATTCGTGAAAAAAGAATCTGGATTGCATTCCAGATGACCATTGCGTTAATTGCCGCAGTATTGGTTATTTATTTTTTGAAAGACAGTCCGGCAATTCTGATCAGCATCTTATACACAGCAGGTCTTTTAATTGCATTTAATATCTGGAATAAGCACAAAGATGGACGTTCACCAAAAGATCAATAATTCAAGAAAAAATCCCATCCGGTATTCTTCAATGCGAGAATATCCGGATGGGATTTTTTCATCATTAAATAACTTTTATTCTTCCTCAGCTACTACTTCAAGTCCCAATTCATCAAGCTGTTTCTGATCAACTTTTGTTGGAGCCTCTGTCATAAGATCCGAAGCATCTTTTACCTTCGGGAATGCTATCACGTCACGAATGCTATCCTGTTTTGCCATGAGCATAACAAGACGATCCAGTCCATATGCAAGTCCTGCGTGTGGCGGTACTCCATACTTGAATGCTGTCAGGAGGAATCCGAACTGCTCCTGTGCCTGCTCTGGTGTAAATCCAAGCACCTCGAACATCTTGCTCTGGATCTCAGGGTTAAAGATTCGCACACTTCCTCCACCAATCTCATTTCCATTCAAAGTAATATCGTATGCTTTTGCACGGACTCTTCCCGGATCACTGTCGATGTACTGAAGATCTTCTTCCATTGGCATTGTAAATGGGTGATGCATTGCTGTGAAACGGTTCTGTTCTTCACTCCACTCAAGAAGCGGGAACTCTGTGATCCACATAAATTTGTACTCATTCTTATCTAAAAGATCCATCTGGCGTGCAAGTTCCAGACGAAGCGCACCTAATACATCCCATACAACTTTATTCTTATCTGCTGCAAAGAGAAGCAGATCACCATTCTCACCGTCCATAGCCTGAATCAAGTTCTTCTGCTCATCCTCTGTCATGAATTTTGCGAAAGAAGATTTTACAGTTCCATCTTCATGGATTGCAATGTAAGCCAATCCTTTTGCACCGTAATCCTTTGCATAATCAACCAGCTTGTCAATCTTCTTACGTGCCATTCCTCCCTGGCCTTTTGCGTTGATACCACGAACGGTACCACCATTCTCTATAGCACCCTTAAATACAACAAACTCGCTGTCTTTTACGACATCTGTCACATTGACAAGCTCCATGCCGAATCTTGTATCCGGTTTATCGGAACCGTAACGATCCATAGCCTCCTGCCATGTCATTCTCGGAATCGGAAGCGGAACTTCCACACCAAGAACTTCTTTAAACAGCATCGCAAGGAATCTTTCATTGACATCAATGACATCATCAACATCTACGAAAGACAGCTCCATATCCATCTGTGTGAACTCTGGCTGACGGTCTGCTCGAAGATCCTCGTCACGGAAACATTTTGCAATCTGGAAATATCTGTCATAACCAGAACACATTAAAAGCTGCTTAAATAGCTGTGGTGACTGTGGAAGTGCATAAAAATGTCCCTGATGAACGCGGCTTGGTACAAGGTAATCTCTTGCTCCCTCCGGTGTACTTCCGATGAGTACCGGTGTCTCAATCTCAAGGAATCCTTCATTTGCCATAAACTGACGTGCAAGTGTAGCCACCTTGCTTCTCATCATCAGATTGCGCTGCATATCCGGTCTTCTAAGATCCAGATATCTGTATTTCAGACGGACTTCTTCTTTTGTCTTAGAATTCTCCTCAATCTGGAACGGAGGTGTCTCTGACTCAGAAAGTACACGAAGCTCCTCTGGGATAATCTCAATTTCACCTGTTGCAATGTTCTCATTGACTGCACCAGATCGTTTTGCAACTTTTCCTACAACTGCAACAACATATTCACTGCGAAGCTTTGCAGCCTTCTCGATCAGTGCTGCATCTACACTTCCTTCATCAAATACAACCTGGATAATTCCGGAACGGTCTCTTACATCTACAAATACGAGACCTCCTTTATTACGATTTTTCTGTACCCAGCCCATAATGGTCGCTGTCTCGCCTACGTTAGCTGCTGACAGTTCCCCACATCTGTGGGTTCTCTTTAAGCCCTGCATTGACTCTGCCATTTTTCTATATCTCCTTTTTCACTTGTGCGTTCTATTCTCTACAGCCTGTCTACGGAATCTGCATAACAGTCTGCAATTTCTGTATATCCATCTTCTATTAGCTGCTCTTTCTGAAACTTCTTATTCTTCTTCATATTGACGATCAGCACCTGTCGTCCTGCCTCCCGGTCAGCTTTTGCAAGAGCAAGAACCTTCAACATGGCCTCTTTTGGAAGCTTCTTCTCCAGAAGATATGCCTTTTTCTGGCGTCCTCCCGGAACTTTATATCCATTTTCCAGAAGCAGCATGACAATTCTCTCAAATCCAATGGAAAATCCGCATGCCGGTGTATCCTGCCCTGTAAACTTGCCGATCATCTTATCATAACGTCCGCCTCCGGCAACAGAACCGCCAAAGTCGTCCATAGTTACCTCAAAAATTGTTCCGGTATAGTAGGACTGTCCTCTTACGAGGGTTGGTGTGAACTGAAGTTTAAAATCACACTCTTTTGCAGCTTCTACACTTGACATGATCAGTTCCAGGCCGTCAGCTGTCTCATCGCTCAGATAATCTCCAAGCTTTTCTTTCAGGTAACGGACTCCGGATACATCAGAAGCAACCTCATCAAAAAGAGAAAGGTAGGTCTTAACACTTTCACTGGTATATCCCATCTCAATAAGCTCTGCCTCGACACCTTCCGGTCCGATCTTATCCATCTTATCCAGAACAATGAAGACTTCATCATAGTCTTCCTCTTTAAAACCACTGTAAGCAGCCATAGATTTCAATATATTACGGTCATTAATACATACAGTAAAATTCTTAAAGTCCAGTTTCCCAAGCATCGCCGTTGTGGCAAGAATCAGCTCGATCTCGGCAAGATTGGAAGCCTCTCCTAATATATCGATATCGCACTGCACAAACTGGCGGAAACGTCCTTTCTGCGGACGGTCTGCTCTCCATACACTTCCAATCTGAAGTGCTTTAAAAGGAGACGGCAGCTCATTTGCATGATTAGAATAATATCTTGCAAGCGGAACCGTCAGGTCATACCGAAGTCCTCCATCCACAAGATCATTTTCCTCTTTTGCCTCGTCAATTTTTAACTTTTCTCCACGTTTCAAAATCTTGAAGATCAGTTTTTCGTTATCTCCCCCCTGCTTGCTGCACAGGTTCTCGATATGCTCAACACATGGAGTTTCCATAGATTGGAATCCAAATGTTTTATAGGTGTCTTTAATCAGGCCGATCAGGTAATCCCGGATTTCCATCTCTGCCGGCATTACATCTTTCATACCGGTTACTGGTTTCTTCTTTAACGCCATAGCCATTCTCCTTTTCGTTCTATCATCTCGTCCACCCGGCTGATGTAAGCATCTATTGCTTTTACATTCTCCTGCCGGATCAGACTGGTTTTTTTCTTCTTTTTGCTTTCAGGATTTATGACAGGTTCTTTCAGTACGATTTTTGTAGACGCACCTGCACCTGCTGCAATAATGGATTGCTTTTCCTCCATAATTAGTATATTGTATATTCCTGCTTTGTCAACCTTTGCATAGCCCACATTTTCAAAATTTCCGGCAATATTCTTCTGACGATACAGATAATACGGAAAAAGTCCCATCTGTCGGGCTTTATTTCCTGCCATCTCTACCATCGTACCTATTTCATCTTGTATGATCGTTAATCGTTTCCCTTCTCTCTCTTCCTGGCCCATTCTAGCTGCACGTTTAATTGCAAGGGAATGTACCGTCAGATTATCAGGTCCAAGTAACGCAATCTGTCTTAGAGTGTCCTCCATATCCTCCGGTGTCTCTCCCGGAAGTCCTGCAATAATATCCATATTGATATTATCAAATCCCAGCTTTCTCGCCATATAAAATGCTTCATACACTTGTTCTACAGTATGCTTACGTCCAATTGTATCCAAGGTCTTCTGCTGCATGCTCTGAGGATTGATAGAAATTCGATTAATACCGTGATTTCGAAGCACCTGAAGTTTCTCTTTCGTAATACTGTCCGGTCGTCCGGCTTCCACCGTAAACTCCAGAAGTCCTTTCCTTACAAAATGTCTATCAATGCATGTAAGCAGCCGGTCTAACTGATCCGCATTCAAAGTTGTCGGTGTTCCACCGCCCATGTAAATGGTGTCAGCTTTTCTTCCTTCAGACATTTTCGCAATTGCTTCCAGTTCCTTCATAAGTGCAGCCAGATAGTCTTCTACCCGGTGCTCCCAGTCACCTAAGGCACCCGAACTAAACGAACAGTAACTGCAAACCGTCGGGCAGAATGGGATTCCCACATAAAGACTATAGCCATTTTCATAATCCAACTGATCCAGAAGCTTTTTTTCTCTTCCTGCAATCTGCCATGCAAGATGTGCTTTTTCTTCACTCACCAGATTTTCCTTCTGGAACCACGGAACAAACGTCTCCTGTGTCATACCTTCTTCCAGTTTTCTCATAGCAATTTTAGTCGGTCGTACTCCCATCAGGATTCCCCATGCAAGAGTTCTGCCACTTTGCTCTGACAACTTTTTGTATAACATCCGGTCGAGATATTTTTTCATTGCAGATTTCTCCGCTGGCATGTCATTTGTCTGCCTGTCTGCAATTTCAATCATCGCCTCTTTCTGCCCGTCTGTACCATCTTCTGCAAATTCCACGGTTACATAATTAGAGGCTTTTTCATCCACCGAAGACGTAACAGTCTCCGATGGATAAAAAGCCTTCACCATATGATATGCATTATATACAAATGTCTCCTGATTGCATATAACCCGGATCATTCTTAGCCCTCCTGTACATATGGATTGTGAAGCTTCTCATACTCTATCTTTGTCTCACCCATATGTCCCGGATAAACAATCGTATCATCCGGAAGTGCGAACAGTCGTTCTCTTACAGAACGTACGATTGCATCCTGACTGCTGTTCGGGAAATCCGTACGTCCGACAGAACGCTGGAATAAAGTATCTCCACTAAATACTGCATGTTCTACAGGCAGATAATAGCAACAGCCTCCCATCGTATGTCCCGGTGTATGAATGACTTCTATCGTCTCACCTGCCAGTTCCAGTTTTTGTCCGTCTTTTAACGGTTTTGCACCATCAAAGGAATAACCATTCGTGTAAGACGAAGACAAATTCAGCTCTGGATCCGTCATAATCGGAAGATCCTCTTCCTCTACATAGACCGGAATATTCCAGTTTTCCAAAATAGAATCAATTCCCATAATATGATCGAAATGTCCATGAGTCAGAAGAATTGCCACAAGATTCAGTTTTTCTTCCTCAATGTAAGCCGTAAACTTCTTAGAATGTCCGCCCGGATCCACTACAACTGTATCCTTTGTCTCTTCATTTATCAAAAGGTAACAATTTGCCCCCAAAATCCCAAGGGAAAATTTCTCTATCTTCATTGCTTTTTCTTTCCTCCTAGCCTGTTGTTCTCTCAATATCGATCACGTCATCAATCTGACGCAGTTTACCAATTACTTTTGCAAGTTCCTCTCGGCCATGCACAATAAATCCAGCCTCGATGGTCGTAGTTCCCTGCTTGCTCGTGCGGATATTTAAGGATTTGACATCCATCTCCATCTCCGTAAATACTTTGGAAATACTCATCAGAAGTCCCTGCTGATCTCTTGCATACATCTTGATCTCAGCCAGATACTGACCTCCTGTCTCTTCTGCCACATTTCCTTCCCACTCAGCCGGGATCAGTCTTGCACGTTCTGCTTCTGTCAAATGTATCATATTAACACAATCCGTGCGGTGAATCGAAAGTCCTCTTCCTCTTGTAACAAATCCGACAATCTCATCTCCCGGTACCGGATTACAGCATCTGGAAAACCGGACTGCCACATCATCAATTCCTTTTACGACAATTCCACTCTTGGACTTGGCAATATGGACTTTATTCTTAGCCGCCTCTGCAACTTTTTCAAGTACAATTTCATCTGTCAGTTCCTGCTTGTGATCCTTGCCATATTCTTCCGCCAGACGATTCACGACCTGTCCTTCTTTTAAGCCGCCATGTCCGATCGCGGCAAGCACAGAATCCCAGTCCTTGAATCCATATTTTCTCTGTACGATCTCTTCATATTTTGGCTGGAGCAGATTAGAAAGGTTGAGAGATTTTGCTTTGCAATAGGAAGCCACCATCTCTTTTCCTTTGATAATATTGCTCTCTTTAAATTCTTTTTTGAACCACTGATTAATCTTATTTTTTGCCTGTGTACTCTTGACTACATTCAACCAGTCACGGCTTGGTCCTTTCGAATTCTGGGAGGTCAGAATTTCTATTCTGTCTCCATTCTGGATCCTGTAATCAATCGGAACAAGCTTTCCATTCACTCTGGCACCGACCATCTTATTGCCGACTGCACTGTGTATGGAATAAGCAAAGTCGATTGGAGTGGACCCCGTCGGCAATGTCTTTACATCCCCCTGCGGTGTAAAGCAGTACACATCATCTGCAAACAGATCCAGATCTCCTTTGATGAGGCTTAAGAATTCCTTGTTGTCAGACATATCTCTCTGCCATTCCAGAATCTGTCTGAGCCAGCTCATTTTCTCTTCTTCAGCCATAACACCTTTCTTGCTGCCGCCAGACTCTTTATACTTCCAGTGAGCAGCAATACCATATTCGGCTGTCTTATGCATCTCCTGTGTACGGATCTGGATCTCAAACGGCTGACCGATCGAACTCATCAGCGTTGTATGCAGAGACTGATACATATTCGGTTTCGGCATGGCAATATAATCTTTAAATCTTCCAGGAATCGGCGTATAAATCTCATGGATAATTCCCAATGCCGCATAACAGTCTTTGACAGAATCCACAATGATACGGACTGCAAACAGGTCATAAATCTGATCTACTGTCTTATCCTGATTGACCATCTTCTTATAAATACTGAAGAAATGCTTTACACGTCCATTTACATCTGCTTTGATCCCCGCATTTTTCATATGCATGGACACTTCATCCACAATTTGTTGGACAAATTCCTCACGCTCTGTTTTTCTGGCATTGATCTGATTTACAAGGTCAAAAAATACATCTGGTTTCAGATACTTCAATGACAGATCGTCAAGTTCTGTCTTAATTTTAGAAATACCAAGCCTTCCCGCGATCGGCGCATAAATATCCATTGTCTCACGAGCCTTTTCCTGCTGTTTGGCCGGAGTCATGAACTGCAGTGTACGCATATTATGCAGACGGTCCGCAAGTTTAATGATAATAACCCGGATATCCTTTGCCATGGCAAGGAACATCTTTCGCAAATTCTCCGCCTGAAGTTCCAGTTTGTCCGCAGAATAAGCTACACGGCCAAGTTTCGTAACACCGTCTACCAAAAGAGCTACCTCTTCTCCAAACTCTTCTTTGATATAATCCTCTCCAATCCGAGTATCTTCCACTACGTCATGAAGAAGAGCTGCGATAATTGTCTCCTTATCCATCTCAAGATCCGCAAGAATAATTGCTACCCAGAGCGGGTGGATAATATACGGTTCTCCCGACTTTCTCTTTTGGTCTCCATGCGCTTTTTTTGCCAGATTATATGCCTTCTCGATCTGAGTAACATCCGCAGACGGATGATACTTTTGAATACGGGCAATTAACATGCCATAAAGCTTATCAGGATCATCATAATCTGCCTCCTGTTTGATCCCGTGTCCATCTACCATCTGAAGTTTCCCTCTTGTGTCTTTTAGCAATGCTTCCGGAGCAATCTTGCCGTCCAGTGACTCATATGTTGTTTTATTCTCTGACATATTAACGCCTCCTTCCCTCTCTAGTCTCTCAAATGTATCTCTTTTTCTATTTTCCAGGATATACAATAACTGAATCTATATCATATCCCTGTAATCTGTCACGTCCGTGAAGTCCTGCCAGTTCCATTAAAAACACAGTCTTTACAACCTTTCCGCCAAGACCTTCAATCAAATGGATCATTGCCTCATTCGTTCCGCCTGTCGCGATCAGATCATCAATGATCACAACTCTCTGCCCTGGCTTGATCGCATCTTTGTGCATCTCGATAGTTGCTGTGCCATACTCTAATTCATACTCTGCAGAAACCGTCTCTCTTGGAAGCTTTCCTTTTTTACGAATCGGAATAAATGGCTTTTTCAGATTATATGCGATCGGTACCCCGAAAATAAATCCTCTGGATTCCGGTCCGACTACTACGTCAAAGTCAAGACCTTCTAATTTTTCCTGCATCAGATCAATTGCAAGATGCAGTCCTTCCGCGTCCTGTAATACACTTGTCACATCACGAAATATGATCCCCGGTTCTGGAAAATCCGGAATACTTACTACATAATCTTCTATCGGTTTCATAATTATTCTCTCCTTCTTCTCTTTCAAGGTAAAGTATATCTTTTAGTATAGCATTATTTGTTCCATTTTTCAAAAAAAATCTATCGATAATGGGTAATTACAATCTGAATTTGTCTTTCTCCCCGGAATTCATTGATTCCAGGGTAAAATGTAATGGACATTTTACCATTATTTCTTTCACACTGTTTTGCAAATTCCTGTGCATCATGAAAACAGATGGCTTCCATCCGGTTTCCCGCCGCATCGATTGCTGTTGCTTTTGCAACATTTTTATTTTTCCCGATGATCTTCACATGCTGCATGACGACGCCTCTTGCCGCAAAAACCGGTTTTGTATTACCTTTTCCAAATGGTTCCATGTATTCAAGTTCTTCTATAAAATGTTCTGTAATAGCAGCAAATGGCAGTTCCATATCGATTACTACTTTTTCTGTCAGCTCTTCTTCTGAAAGTGTACACTGATCATTTAGTCTTCTTTTGAATTTCTCAACATTTTCTTTATCAAGTGAAAGTCCTGCCGCCATCGGATGTCCGCCGAATTTTGTCAGAAGATCCCCACAGCCTGTCAGTTCTTCATACATGGAATAGCTTTCGATTGATCTTCCCGATCCTTTGACTCCATCTTCGGAATCCGTCAATACAAATACCGGACGATAGTAATTTTCTCTCACACGGCCAGCCACAAGGCCGGCAAGGCTTTCATGACAATCCGGCAGATAGATAACAAGCACCTTATCCCCCCGGATATCTGTCCGTTCCACTTTCGCCATTGCCTCATCTACAACGCGGTCTGTCATATCTCTACGGCTTTCATTTAATGCTTTCAGATCACCTGCCAGCATATCTGCCTCCCGCTCTGTCTTTGCCCGAAGCAGTGCCAGTGCTCTTTTTGCCGTATCCAGCTTACCACTGGCATTCAGACACGGAGCAAGAATAAATCCGATGTGATATGCCTGAATCTTTTTTCCCTCCAGCCCGATACACTGGATCAGGGCACGTAGTCCTAGATTAGAGGTCCTCTTTAGCATCTCAAGACCCTGCTTCACCAGAATTCGATTTTCCTCTGTCAGATCCATCACATCTGCCACTGTTGCAATTGCAACATTTTCCAAAAGATAATCCAGATCCGCCACATCCTGACCATTTGCCTCACAGAGCGCCTCTACAAGCTTGTATGCAACCGCTGCACCACATAATCCTTTAAATGGATATTCACATCCTTCCTGCCTTGGGTCAACAACTGCATCTGCCGGCGGTAAAATGTATCTTCTTCCCGCTTCATTTTCCTTGTACGGCACTTCATGATGGTCTGTTACGATGATCGTCATACCAAGCGCTTTTCCATACTCAATTTCTTTTGCTGCCGCAATTCCGTTATCGCAGGTAATGATCGTATCAATTTCATCTTCATGTGCCCGATCGATCAGATGCTGATTTAATCCATATCCGTCTTTGATACGATCCGGGATGTCGCTGTCCACCTTTGCGCCAAGCTTTTCCAGACCTTCTAAAAGAATGTATGTCGCATTGATTCCATCACAGTCATAGTCTCCAATAACACGGATTTTTTCCCGGTCCCTGATTTTTTCAGTCAGAATTTCCACCGCCTGTGGCATACCCTTCATCTGCATTCCATCGTAGAGTTCCGCAATTGTACCGTTCAGATATTGGTTGATTGCTTCATCTCCAATAACATCCCGGTTACGGATCAGACTGGCCAGTCTCGGACTAATATGAAATTTCTTACTGATAGCCTCAAAATCAGCACCTTTTCTTAAAAGTACCCAGCGTTCCATAATTTTCGTCTCTCCTGTTTTATCCAAATAAATATTTGCAAAGTAAATACTACACTTTCAACAGGAATCTCCAACATCATTTTATTTACTTTGCAAATATTTACTTTAAGAAAAGAACAGCCTCGCCATAAAATATGACTTTGGCTGTTCTATAGTATTTAAAATTACTTCTTGAAGCGTTTCATTACATACCACAGCGCTCCTGTGATACATACAGATGAGTAAGCTCCGCATACAACTCCGACCATCAATGGAAGTGCAAACTCCTTAATAGAACTTACACCCATGACGTAAAGTACTGCTACCATGATAAATGTTGTAAGAGATGTATAGATACTTCTTGTCAGCGTCTGTGTGATACTCTTGTTTACAACTGCTGCAACATCACTGCTCTTTGTCTTACCACGCATTTCCTCTCGGATACGGTCAAAGATAACAATGGTCGCGTTGATGGAATATCCAACGATTGTCAGCATACACGCGATAAATGTATTACCAACAGAGATTCTTGCAATTGCATAGAATCCTACTACAACAAGGACGTCATGTAAAAGAGCAAGTACCGCACTGGTAGCGAAACGGATATCTTTGAATCGGAACCAGATATACAGAAGCATACAGATTGTCGCAATAACAACCGCGATAACTGCATCTCTTCGCATCTCATTACTTACTGTAGAACTGATATTTTCTGCCGTGATCTTTGATTCGTCCACACCGAAGTTATCAACCATAGCCTTATTCAGTGCTTCACGCTTGTCAAGATCCAGTGTAACTGTCTTGATAATAACCTGATTGGTTCCGGCTACTTTCTGAGTCTGAACATTGTTATCTCCAGTTACCTTTTCTACAACCGGAACAATTTCCTTATCAATCTCATCAATAGAGTAATCTTTATCAAATGTTACATTTGTAGATGTACCGCCCTGGAATTCAAGGCTGTATGCAAATGCTCCATTTCCTCTTCCTGCATTGACACCGATCGTGATCACTCCTGCTGCAATTAATACAAGAGAAATTGTAAAGAACACTTTTTTCTTTGAAAGGAAATCGATTGGCTCACGCTCTTTCTTTGGACGATAATATAATTTTTCACTTCTAAGTCCGACTGCATAAAATGCATTTACGATCAATCTTGTAATAACAAGTGCTGTAAACATAGATGCGATGATACCAATTGCAAGTGTCTGCGCGAATCCTTTTACTGTACCGGAACCTTTGAACCACAATACAGCTGCTGCGATCAGAGTCGTAATATTACCATCTAAGATTGCTGATAAAGCTTTCTGGAAACCAATCTTCAGAGAATTCTTTACACTTCTTCCGCGTACCATCTCTTCACGTACACGAGCGAAGATGATAACGTTGGCATCTACTGCCATACCAATGCCAAGAATGATACCGGCAATACCCGGAAGTGTCAATGTTACTTCAAATGCATTCAGGATTATAAGTACAAGTCCTGTATAGATTAAAAGTGCAAGTCCGGATGCAAGTCCCGGAAGCAAGTATACACAACACATGAATACAAATACAATTGCAAGTCCGATTGCTCCGGCTTTTAAACTGGTCGCAACTGCCTGCTCACCAAGCTGGGCTCCTACAACATTAGAACGCAACTCTTCCAGTTCCAGCTTCAGACCACCGATACGGATCGTAGAAGCAAGCGCATCTGCTTCTTCATAGGTCATGTTACCACTGATCTGAGCCTGTCCATTTGTAATGGCTGCCTGTACATTCGGAACACTTACAAATGCTCCGTCATAATAGATACCAATGCTCTGGCTCGCTGCCAGTGCTTTTGTTGTTGCATCTGCGAACTTTGTTGTTCCATCTTTTGTAAATGTAAGAGATACAACATTCTGTTTGTTCTTTGTCAGCTGGTCTTCTGTTGTCTGAGCCTGGGCACTTTTTACATCATTGCCACTCAGTACAATAGAACCGTCTGCCTGCAATTCTTCAATTGTCTTGTTGAGCTGATAATCTTTGGACGCATCTCCCGTACTGTTCACCTGACTATAGTTTGCTGAGCCGTCACTGCCTGTCTGTGCAATAAAATACAGGGAACCCGGCTGTCCCAGTTCGTCTAAAATCTCATTGGCATCTGTAACACCAGGAATCTCGATATTAATACGGTCGCTTCCCTCCTGATATACACTTGCCTCTGTACTATACTGTTCTACACGCTTTTGCAGCTTATAGATTGTATCACTCATCTCTTCATCCGATGGATTGTCATCTTTGACCTGATATGTGATACTTACACCACCGGCAAGGTCCAGACCCAGTTTGATATTCTTCATAGAACCTGTATGGCCTTTTCCGAATCCAACAATTGTCGTAAAACCAAGCAGTACGATCAAGGCCGCTGCCACAATAAGACTAAGTATGCCTCTGCTTTTTTTCATGATTTACTTCCTTTCTCTTTCTTCCATTCCTTCGAAGGATTCTATGTTACACATTATGCATCTGCCAGTGCTGCTTTGATCATAATGGCACATTCCACACGTTTACGCTGCATCTCACAGCCAACATCATAACAATCATGGATCGTTCCATGGAAATTATAAGAGTTTGCCATACATCCACCGCTACAGTAGAATTTAGCGAAACAATTTTTACATTTTTCTTTTGAATATACACTGCAGCTTCTAAAATCATCTGCAATCTCCGGCTTTACAATTCCATCGTCTACATTTCCCATCAGGAATTCTTCCTGTCCGACAAACTGATGGCATGGATACAGATCTCCCCATGGTGTGACAGACAGATATTCTGTTCCGGAACCACAGCCGGACATACGTTTCATCACACATGGGCCGCCTTCCAGATCGATCATAAAGTGGAAGAAGTTAAATCCTTTTCCTTCTTTTTCACGCTCAATCATAATCTTGGCAAGCTTATCATACTCTTCTTTGATCTGTGGAATATCCTCTTCGCGGATCGCATATGGATCGGATTCATCACCTACGACCGGCTCAATGGACATCTGCTTGAATCCAAGGTCTGCAAAATGCAGGATATCATTGGAGAAATCCAGATTATTTCTTGTAAATGTTCCACGGATATAATACTTCTCCTGATTACGACTTTCAGCCAGCTTCTGGAATTTCGGCACGATCAGATCGTAGCTTCCTTTTCCGTTGCGGAACGGACGCATCTTATCATTGATTTCCTTTCGTCCATCCAGGCTTAGCACAACATTGTCCATCTCTTTATTGACAAACTCCTGAATCTCATCATTCAGAAGAACGCCGTTCGTCGTAACTGTAAATCGGAAATTCTTGTCATGAAGCTTTTCCTGTTCTCTTCCGTATGCTACCAGATCTTTGACAACCTGCCAGTTCATAAGTGGCTCTCCTCCAAAGAAATCTACTTCCAGATTTCTTCTGCTTCCGGAATTTGCGATCAGGAAATCTAATGCCTTCTTTCCGACTTCATAACTCATAAGAGCACGTCTTCCATGATACTCGCCTTCTTCTGCAAAGCAGTACCTGCAGGCCAGATTACAGTCATGTGCAATGTGAAGGCAAAGAGCCTTTACAACTGTCTTTCTCTTCTTCACGATTGGAACAAGATATTCAAACTCATCCTTTGTAAATAATTTCCCGTCCTCTGTCAGTTCAATGACATCATCAAGAGCATCTCTTAAATCTTCCTCGCTATATGTAGCTCCAAGCCGCTTTTTCAGATTCTCCCATGTAAGATCACTCTTTAAAATCTCAGCTGTTGGTTCTTCGTCCGGTTCATTCAGTACAGCGATCACATCATAGCACAGGTCATCAACCACATGTACGGCTCCACTGTATACATCCAGAACAATGTTATATCCGTTATTCTTATACTGATGAATCACAGTAATAATCTCCTTTTCTATTTTTTCTATCTCTTTAAAATTTTAATGGTTATTTGGCAACAGAACAGAGACAGCGACCCTTTTAAGACCGCTGTCTCCTGGTTTTTTACCTATGTTCTTTTACTTATTTGCTCTGCTCACAGGTCTGATTTCCTACTGTACAGGAAGTCTTGCATGCTGACTGGCAAGATGTCTGACATTCGCCGCAACCGCCTTTTTTCACTGTCTTGTTCAGAGTCTGTGTATTCAATGTTTTCACATGTTTCATCACTACATTCCTCCTTGTCTTTCTTGACTTTTATAAGTATAGCATCTTCCTTTCTTTTTCGCAATATTTTTATCTGAATCGTTAATTTTTAATTATTCCCGTTAATATTTTAATTACCTGCAAAAAGGTGGTTTTTTCAATTTTACTATGTTACACTTGCGTTAGATTACAAATGAATCAGAAATTGCCACTTCATTAATATGTCTTATAGGAGGTAATTGTAACATGGCAATTTCAATTGGCATTAACGGATTCGGACGTATTGGACGCGTTGCACTCCGTATCGCCATCAGTCGACCGGAAACTTTTAAATTATGTGGAATTAACGCAAGAAATGCGGATCTTGATTATATGGTCTATATGATCCGCTACGACTCTACATTTGGACGTTTCCAGGGAGAACTTGGAACTTATGAACACGGACTTATCATTAACGGGCAGAAGATTCCTGTCTTCACAGAAGGTGATGCTGCTTCCATCCCTTGGGGTTCCTGCGGTGCCGAATACATCATCGATGCAACCGGAGCATTTTGCACGGCAAAAAAAGCAAGTGCTCACCTGCAAGGTGGTGCAAAAAAAGTCATTATTTCTGCACCTGCAAAAGATGAAGAAACACCTACATTCATCATGGGAATCAACCATACCGGTTATTCGAAAGATATGTCCGTTGTGTCCAATGCATCCTGCACGACCAACTGTCTGGCACCTATCTGTAAAGTACTGGAAGACAATTATGGAATTGAATATGGTCTGATGTCTACGATACACGCCGCAACTGCCAAGCAGAAAGTTGTGGACAGCCGTTCTCTCAAGGACTGGCGTACCGGACGTTCTGCATTCGGCAATCTGATTCCATCCACAACCGGAGCCGCTAAGGCTATCTCTCTCGTCATTCCTTCTCTGAAGGACAAGATGAGTGGTATTTCTTATCGTGTTCCAACTACAGACGTCTCAATCGTTGATCTGAACGTCGCACTAAAAGAGTCTGCATCTTATGAGGATATCTGCAAAAAAGTAAAGGAAGCCTCCATGACATATTTGTCCGGCATTCTTGATTATGTAGATGATGAAGTTGTATCTTCTGATTTCATCGGAGATTCACACGCTTCTATCTTTGATGCAAGACAGGGAATTCAAGTAAATTCTCACTTCTTTAAGGTCATCTGTTTCTATGATAATGAATGGGGCTATACAAGCCAGATTTTCCGCCTCATCAAGTACATGGATCAGGTAGACCATAATTCATAAGATGCCGGTGGAAACACTTTCCATCCTGGTATCTTTACATTTTTACATGTGGCAAAAACTTTCTGATTCGAACTGTAACTATTCTACTTTCTGTAAGGGACATATACATTCGTCATTACGATTATGAACCATACGTAAAATAAAAGCTGCCTATATCTGTTTCCTTTTTACAAGAGATATACGCAGCTCTTATTTTTTAGTCTTTCATGATATCATACCACCAGTCATACCGCCGCCTGCACATAGTATCAGTGATGTGACAATACTTACACTGTCTCCATTCAGAGTTCTGTAAACTCCAAGTGTAATGAGCAAAAGCAATACAAAATATATGATTCCAAGAACCATCCCCCACAAGTACCGTTTTGATTTTGTCAGTTTCCCTATGATCATTCCTCCGATCAGTGTTGACACTACATAGATTCCAACAATTGCCGCCGATACAATTTTTTCATTTAATTCAAATTTATACATAAAAAATGTCAAAACCAAAAGTAATATACCGGTGACAATATAAGAAGCCAGAAGTGACTTGATCCACCATATGACCTTTATATTTTTTTGCATATTCTCCATCTCTTTCCTCCTTGTCTACCACAAGGTATGAGCCAGAGCCGGCGAATATGACTGCTTCTGCAAATTTTATCACTCCATTTGCTTTCCAAGAAATCCTGCCGCACATGCCCCCAGCTTTTGTTCCAGTTTTGTAAACTTCTCTTTTTCATCTGATGACAGTAAAATAACTGCCCCCACAACATCTCCTTCGCAAATGATCGGTGTAATAGATTCCCATACATAATCCTTTTCCTGTTCCCGAAACACCCGGATATATTTCTTCTCATCTACCTTTGCCAAAATACTGTTTCTTTCTTCCAGTTCCCCTTGAAGAACTTTGCTGATATACTTTTCCTGCACCTCTTTTCTCCCGTTTCCGGAAGCTGCCACGACCTGATCCATATCACAGATACACACAAGGCACCCTGCCTCTTTTGCCAGACTGTCTGCATACATACCTGCAAATGCAGCAAGCTCTCCGATCGGTGAATATTTTTTCAATATAATCTCGCCTTCCCGGTCGGTAAATATCTCCAGTGGATCACCTTCTCTGATCCTAAGTGTTCTTCGTATTTCTTTCGGAATGACCACACGTCCCAGGTCATCAATCCGACGTACAATTCCTGTTGCCTTCATATGATTCCTCCATGATTGATTCCGCATGGCTGTTCTTTCTTCTCATGCTAAATTTTACTTTTAATGCTATTATGTGAAAATGCATAAAAATTATTCTAATAAAGGGAGCAGAATTTTTTGCGTATTCCATATTGGAAAAATTATTCTTTCTTTAAATCCCGGAATGGACTCTTCATATAATGGCATAAAATCCATCCATTTGATTGATTGGTTAATTTCAGAATAATATCACAAAGCGTTCTCTGAAAAAGAAAAGGTTGCCTTTCCTGGCAGCCTCTCTTTTCAAAAAAAATACCTCTAAATCTCTGAAAATACTTCCGATTTAATTTTGGAACGCATGCGTTCCAAATGTTTCCGTTTTACATATCATCTGGTTCAAACTGATTCGGATAGAAGTCGCTCCCCTCATAACCGCAAACTCCCATTCTAGGAGAATTTGTAACTGGAAGCAGATATCCGCTCTCTTCAACTTCTATTTCTTCATCCAGTTCCCCATTTTCATATTTTTCCAGACACTCCTCGCACCAGAACGGATCTTCATTATACATTTTTATAGGATCAATCCACACAGCGGGATTTTTTCCACAAACTGAGCATGTAAACTGTATCGGATTATTTCTGGATAAAATCGTCACATTTTCTTTCTGTTCTGGAGCTTTATAAAAATCTACCACCTTTATTGTAAGCTCGGTTGTGGAACCAAAATCATATTCATATCCAATTTCCATTCCCACCTCAAGCACTTCTTTGAGTTTATGGCTCATATCTTCTGCAGGTTTTCCCCACAGGAAATCATTATCTGGAATTTGTTCATATCTCACACCTTCAATATCAAATGCGCTCAAATGTCCACAACATTCCACCCAGATATCGCGTATAAATTGATCCAGACACTCCAAAGTTGCATTTTCTTTTATCTGTATAATAAGCCAATAATCTTTGTTATATGTACCATATAACATTAATTCATAATAAGCTGACATCTTCTTGGAATTTTCACACACTTCCATCCGCTTCTTACAACTCTGCAAATGTTTTAGCATACCTGTTCTTGTATATTCTTTTCCACAATACTTACAATATCCTCTTGTACTCTTTGCCATTGTCCGATTTCCTCCTTAATATCAATAATGGATATGTTCATTGGCATAGCCACTATGAATACTCACCAAAGGCGATTCTTTCGCTTTTTTACAACCTCCACTTACAGACAGAACTCACCTTTACTCATCCTTCACTTCTTCGCCTGCAAGCTTCAGGATATCTTCCACGGTGTCTTCCGTAATACCCATACGCTCCGCCACTTCATCGACCGATACTTTTCTTCCGTATTCTTCCTTCATGCTTTTGATTGTCTCGTCCAGATCATTCACCCGCTCGACCATCTTCTTATCGCGGCGTTTTTCTTCGGTGTGGGATTCCAGCATCACCCGGATTCCAGCGCGCACCTGCTCCAGCACTTCTGCTTCTGTTGCTTTCTTATTCTCACCTAAGTACAGCATCAAGCTGACATTGCCTTCCTGGATCACATCACCGATGAAGATTCCCGGCATATGCAGCTTTACTGCTTCTTCCACAACTTTTGGAAGATAATATGCAAGTCTTACCTCTTCCTCCGTCTGCTTCGCCATTTTTTCAATATCGATCAGATATTCTGCCACATAGTCTTTTTCCTGCTGGCTTAATGTATCTTTTTCTTCTTGTTCTGTTTTTTCTGTATTTTCTATAGTTCCTGTATATCCGATTACTTCCACTTTCTGAGACATCAGGAATTCATGAACCAGATTCATCTGCTCATCTGTAAGATTGTCATCCTGAAAGAAAGCTTGCACTTCCTGACTGGTCATTTTATTATTCTGTCTTGCTGCAACTGCAAGAAGCTCTCCTAATTTTTTCTGAAACTGGGCTCTGTCTGCCATATCTTTACTCCTTCGTTAAATTTTCTTTACCTTTTTATCATTCACGTTCCTGTTATTCAAGAACTCTCTTCAAATGTCAATAATGAAATGCCGATAGCTCTTCATATCTTCTGGCATCTGTTCTTCATTACACTCCTTCGTAGGAAAAATCAGGAATAAAGCTTTCTTTTGCCGTTTCGCCTTCCTGAATAAATGCCTGCTCCACGCCAAGATCTATGGCATAATCCACCAGAACATCATATGCTTTTTTCGTCACTTTCTTGGCAAGCTCCGGATATTTTTCCCGATTCAACGTATCGAGTGGAGTGTACTGGTTCATGAGACTCATATAAATCTGGTCACCATATGTTTCATAGAGATATTTCACAATTCTTCTCGCATCTCTCAGACACCCAGGCAATAACAAATGTCTCACAATTACACCTTTTGTCATAATCCCCGCATCATTAAATACAGGATTCCCAGTCTGCCGGACCATTTCTTCCAGAGCAGCCTTTGCCACCTCAGGATAATCTTCTGCCCCGGAATATTTCTTTGCATGCTCCGGATCCAGATATTTAAAATCCGGAAGATATACATCAACATATCCATTTAGCCTGCGTAAAGTCTCCACCTTTTCATAGCCGCTTGTATTATAAACAATTGGAAGATTAAGCCCTTTTTTTCTTGCCTGATCCAGTGCCGCGATAATCTGTGGTACAAAGTGCGTTGGTGTCACAAGGTTAATATTGTTCGCCCCCTGTTCCTGAAGCTCCAGAAATATCTCCGATAACCGTTCAACACTTACTGTTTTTCCAACCTCACTGTTGGCAATGTGATAATTCTGGCAATATACACATCGAAGCGTACAGCCAGAGAAAAAAACAGCTCCGGATCCATTTGTCCCGGAGATACACGGTTCTTCCCACATATGAAGCGCGGCTCTGGAAAGCCGGACCAAATCCGACTCCCCACAAAAGCCACGCTTTCCTTCTTCTCGCTTAATCTGGCACTGTCTCGGGCATAACATGCACCCGTTCACTAGACAACCTGTCCTTTCGCAACAAATACAGGAAACGCTTCATCACCCTTTAATTCTTTTCCATCGGTGATTTTTACATTCTTATCTGAAATGATATATTCCAGCTTTGTACCTTCTCCAACGATCGTATCCTGCATTAAAACACAATTCTTCACTTTCGCACCTTTTGCGATCTTCACACCACGGAATAAAATACTGTTCTCCACTTCACCTTCGATCACACAACCGTCTGCCACCATAACATTACTTGCTTTTGCATTGCCGATATATCTGGTCGGATTATCGTCACGAATCTTTGTATAGATGGGATTACCTGTGAAAAGCTCCTCAAGATTCTTATCATCCAGAAGTTTCATGTTCTCATCAAAATAGCTCTTAAGTCCGGTGATTCTCGCCACATATCCTTTATGCTCATAAGCCATGACTTTATATGTATCCAGATGCGGGATCAGGATATCCCTCTCCAGTGAAATAGCTCCACGCATAAACGCTGCATTAATGGTATCGATCAGCCACTCTCTATTCGCAATGTATATATTCATAGAGAAATTCTGCACACCCTGCTCCTGCTTATTGATGTAGATGTCTTCTACTTTATCTCCATCCAGCTTCAACGTATAATAAAGCCCTTTACTTGCATCTTTTGCACCAGTCAGTTCCTGTGGCAATTCCTCTTTTGTATAAGCGAACGTAATATCTGCATCCGTTTTTACATGCTGTGCGATCAGCGCATTGAAATCAAAATTTGCAGCAATATTCGTATCTGCCATAATCACATATTTTTCTTTTTGCTTTTTGAGTACCGGAAGAATATTGGCGAGCGCTTCCACTCTTCCTCCTCCCATACTGCCGATAGACTTCTGGGCAAATGGAGGAAAGATACTAAGTCCTCCGTTCTTACGGCTGAGATCCCACTCTCGGCCACCACCTAAATGGTCTACAAGCGAATGATAATTCTCACGAACAAGCACTTCTATTTTATCAATTCCGCAGCCAACCATACTGGATAACAAAAAATCGATCATTCGATAACGGCTTGCAAATGGAATGGAAGCCATTAGTCTTTCGCTGACCAGTTCCGGAACAAACTTATCATAATTATTCGGGAAAATAATTCCCATTGCGTCCGCATTTGCATTTATCATTTTTCTTCACCGTCCTTTACATCTTCACTGATCATGGCATTCGATCCAATCTTGGCACCTGTTCCGACGCAGACATCCGGTCCGATGGTTGCAACTCCTTGCTCTTCTTCTGTCGGCATAGCTCCTACCACAGCATTTTCACCGATCACTACATTCTCCGCAACAATACAATGCTTTACACTGGCTCCGGCTTTAATCGTTGTTCTGCCCATAACGACTGCATCTTCTACAACTGCTCCGGCTTCTACTTTCACTCCGGCAAATAGGATGGAATGTTTCACGCTGCCTGCGATCTTACATCCATCTGTGATCATCGAGTTCTCTACATTGGCTCCGGCGCAAATCTTATGTCCCGGCATACCACTGTTCCTGCTGTAGATCTTCCAGTCTTCATCAAACAGGTTAATTCCACTGTGTTCCGGATCCAGTACTTCCATATTCGCTTCCCACAAAGATGGAATCGTTCCCACATCTTTCCAGTATCCGTTAAAGTGATACGCGTACATTTTTCTCTCATCACGCAGCAGATTCGGTATAATATTATTTCCAAAATCATTTTCAGATTCCGGGTCAGCCTCATCTTCAATCAGGTATTGTTTTAAAATATCCCAGTTGAATATGTAGATACCCATAGAGGCAAGATTGGATTTCGGATTCTTCGGTTTTTCCTGGAATTCCGTGATACGGTCATCATCGTCCGTGACCATAAGTCCGAATCTTGGTGCCTCCTCCCACGGGACTTCCATAACCGCAACACTGAATTCTGCGTTCTTTTCTTTGTGGAATCTAAGAAAATCACTATAATCCTGCTTGCAGATCTGATCTCCCGACAAAATAATGACATATTCCGGATCATAGCGCTCGATAAATGAAATATTCTGGTAAATTGCATTTGCTGTACCTTTATACCAATCTGAGCCAGATGCCTTCTGATATGGTGGTAATACATGAACTCCTCCATAGATTCGGTCCAGATCCCACGGTTGCCCATTTCCGATATACTCATTCAGCTCCAGAGGCTGATACTGAGTCAGAATACCTACTGTATCAATACCTGAATTTACGCAGTTTGAAAGTGGAAAGTCTATGATTCGGTACTTTCCGCCAAATGGAACTGCCGGTTTTGCAAGCTTCTGGGTCAGCGCATACAGTCTGGAGCCCTGCCCTCCGGCAAGTAACATTGCTATCATTTCTTTGCCCATTATAGTTCCCCTTTCTAATTCTATCATCTACCTGTAAAATGACAGATTATTTATTCTTGATATAAAAAATATTATACTATATTTCAGTTATTTTTTCTACAAACTCACTTATTGTTTTTCCAAAATTTTTGTTAGTTTTCTGTTAATTCTAATATCAGAATGAAGCATTATTTCTGTACGAATCTTTCTTTCAAAATCCAGGGCTGGATATTTTCAATCTAGTCTTGTATAATAAAAGTAGTAATTTCGAGGAGGATATGTATCATGAGTAAAATTGATGAAATTAGAAGTGCTATGGTCGCAGCTATGAAAGCCGGCGAAAAGGAGAAAAAAGAAACTTTATCCATGCTTCTGGCAGCTCTTAAGAATAAACAGATCGACAAACGTGCAGATCTGACAGAAGAAGAAGAGATTCAGGTTATCATGAAAGAAATCAAGCAGACAAAAGAGACTTTGGAGATGACACCTGCTGACCGTACTGATATTATTGAAGAATGCAACCGCCGCCTGACTGTTCTGGAAGCCTACGCTCCAAAAATGATGGGCGAAGACGAGATAAAGGCAATCATCGAAGGTGTGTTATCTGAACTTGGTATCGAGAACCCAACCGGAAAAGACAAAGGAAATATCATGAAACATCTGATGCCAAAGGTAAAAGGTAAAGCTGATGGTAAGCTTGTCAATGATCTTGTATCCACATATTTCAAATAATTTTACCATATAGGAAATTCCATCTCCTATATGATAGAAAAGACCTGCCAACCGGCAGGTCTTTTCTTCTCTATGGAAATTTTTTCATGTCTTTCAGACTTACTGCATTTTAATTATCTGTCTGAGCCTGATCGTCTGTCTGCACCTGATCTGTATACGGTGTCTGAGTCTCAGTCTTCATCTTTACAGACACTTTCTGGAAACTTACTTTTTTCCACACACCCTTATGCACTTTAATGTCTGCTTTTTTTCTCCACTTTTTCACTGTATCATCATAAAGCTTTTTCTGACGTTCCTGTACAATCTGTGATTTCTTAGAATCCGTTGCTGTACGATCTAACAGGCTTGTAACTTTTGCTACGTAACAGCCTTTTTCTGTCTCAATCACATCTGTAGATTCTCCCTCGCCCAGTGCATCTGCGGCTTTAATCAAATCTTCATCAGGAGAAGTTGTATCTTTATCAAACGTCAGTGTCTGAACCGTTGCCCCTTGCTCTTCTGCAAGCGCGTTCAAATCTCCACCTTCCTTCAGACCGGAAGCAATCGCCTCTGCCTGAGACTTTAACTGCACTTTTTCATCATCGGAAACGTCTTTGCTGTTGCCGGAATCATCTTTTGTCTGATAAGAAATGAACACATAATCCATGCTCTTCTGTGCTGCTTCTTCATCTGAGACTTCTGTATCTGCCCCGGCCTGGATCGCAGTTCGCATCTTCTGCTGAACTGCCATCAGTGTCAATGCACGATTTACAGTCTTCTCATTGCCAGATACAAGATTCTTGTCATCTAAAGAATTATCATTCAGAAACTGCTGTGTTGTCTCCTTGATCATTGCTTTATCTTCATCTGTAATTGACACATCATAATCTTCCATATGCTTTTCAAGAAGAATCATATCTTCCAGTGACTTCAGTACAGAACTCTTTACAGATTCTTCGTATGTCTCTCCGTCAGAAGCATCTGAATTCCACATATCTTCTCCCAGATAAGCAGAATAATATGTCTCATATGTTGCCTGTGTATATCTTGCGAAGAAATTGGCCAGATCCGCATCAATCTTTGTATCATCGACTGTCGCAACCGTCTCGTCTCCTTTTAATGATCCGCATCCGGTCAGTGTTACAGCCGCCAATACTCCCGCAAGAGCCAGCGCAAATAATCTCTTTTTCATATCGTTTTCGTATCCTCCTTCATTCTGATGGGCAAAGAAATGTCCACTTTTTTTATTATATCTTCTTTTTTCTAGTCAAGCAATCCTTTTATACCAATTAACACTTTTTTCACAACCTCAATTGGATTCTCCACTTCACCACGCTTTGTTTTCTTCTTTCTCTGGTAAATGAATTTGGGATCCGATATATCCGCCTTAAATGACAGATCTTCCGGAAATTGTTTTAAAAGATCCGGGATCCGCTCTACATGGATTTTTGCTTTTTCATACATACGGAATGTATAGGTCACACCTTTTTGAGTCACCTCTGTCACATACGCCTGGTGCGCCAGATTCTTAAGCCTTGCTACTTCCAGAAGGAGCTCCACTTTTTTAGGAATATCTCCAAAACGGTCAATCAACTCCTCTATCATATCGTCCATCTCTTCCTCAGACTCGATGGCAGCAATTCTCTTATAAATATCCAGCTTATGATATTCATTTGGTATATAAGAATCCGGAATATACGCATCGACATTGACATCCAATGCTGTCGTAAATGTATCCTCTTCTGATAATTCCCCTTTTAAATGTTTGACTGCCTCATTTAACATTTTGCAGTACATATCGTATCCGACCGCTTCCATATGCCCGTGCTGTTCGGCACCAAGAAGATTTCCAGCTCCACGGATTTCAAGATCACGCATGGCAATTTTGAATCCCGATCCAAGATCTGTAAATTCCCGGATTGCCGCCAGACGCTTCTCTGCAATCTCTTTCAATAATTTGTCCTTCCGGTACAACAAAAATGCATAGGCCATACGCCCGGAACGCCCGACGCGGCCACGAAGCTGATAGAGCTGGGAAAGGCCAAGCCGGTCTGCGTCGTGAATGATCATGGTATTTACATTGGATATATCAAGACCCGTTTCAATAATCGTTGTCGACACAAGCACATCAATATCTCCATTAATAAAATCATACATGATCTTTTCAAGCTCATGCTCCTTCATCTGTCCGTGGGCAAAGGATACATTTAACTCCGGGACAAGTTTCTGAATATGCGCTGTTACCTCTGCAATGTCTTCCACTCGATTGTACACATAGTAGACCTGTCCGTTTCTCGCACATTCTCGTTCGATTGCCTCCCTGACCATCTCATCATTATATTCCATCACATACGTCTGGATCGGCAGCCGGTCCTGCGGTGCCTCCTCCAGCACGCTCATATCACGGATTCCGATAAGACTCATATGAAGAGTTCTTGGAATCGGCGTTGCCGTCAACGTCAGAACGTCTACATTTTTCTTTAACTTTTTGATTTTCTCCTTGTGCTGGACTCCAAAACGCTGCTCCTCGTCGATGATCAGCAATCCCAGATCCTTATACTCAATATCATCACTGAGCACACGGTGGGTTCCAACCACAATGTCCACCAGCCCGCGTTTCAAGTTCTGAATCGTATCTCTTTGCTGAGCCGGAGTCCTGAATCGGCACATCAGATCTACCCGGACCGGGAAATCCTTCATTCTCTGGCAAAATGTATTGTAATGTTGCTGTGCCAAAATAGTGGTCGGTACCAGATAGACCACCTGCTTATTTTCCTGTACTGCCTTAAATGCCGCACGGATTGCAATTTCCGTCTTTCCATAACCTACATCACCACAGATCAGACGATCCATGATCTTGTGGCTTTCCATATCCTTCTTCACAGCATTGATCGCCAGAAGCTGATCTTCTGTCTCCTCATACGGGAACATTTCCTCAAATTCTTTCTGCCAGACTGTATCCTCCCCGTAAACAAACCCATCCTGATTCTGTCTTGCTGCATAAAGTTCTACCAGATCTTTTGCAATTTCTTTAACTGCCCCCCGAACCTTTGCCTTCGTCTTTGTCCACTCCTGAGTTCCAAGACGGTTAAGTTTTGGTTTTTTTGAATCAGAACCGGCATATTTCTGGATCAGATCCAACTGTGTTGCCGGAATATAAAGATTTCCACCCTTAGCATAGGAAATCTTCATATAGTCTTTGGAAATCTTATCCACTTCGATTTTTTCAATTCCTTGATAAATTCCCAGTCCATGATTCTCATGTACCACATAATCTCCAGGTTTTAATTCTGAGAAGCTTTGGATCTTACGCCCTTCATAAGTGGTACGGCGTTTTTTCTTCCTTTTATTCTTTCCGAAAATATCCGTTTCTGAAATTACAACAAAATTCAAAAGTGGATACTCATAGCCTTCTGCAATATAACCATAAGCAGTCATAATTTCTCCCGGTTCTACTTCACGATCCATATCTTCACTGTAAAAGCTGCTCAGATTGTAATCTCGAAGATCTTCTGCCAGGCGCCTTGCTCTTGTTCTGGAACCGGAAAGCAGAATGACACGGCTCTGATTTCGTTTCATTTTTTTCAGATCCTGCGTTAGAAGTTCAAAACTTCTATTGTATGGATCCACATTTTTCGTTTGAAGATTATAACTTGCCCGGATATTCAACCCAGGGCAACGCATATCCAACGCCTGAAATCCCACGCTGGAATATTCATTCATTTTCCTCATAATCTCCTGCGTTGTAAAAAGCACCGCTTCGCTGTCGGCTACTTCGTATCCGCTCTGGGCACGTCGTTTCTGGGCTTCCAGAAATTCTTCTTCCACTCCTTCGCCTTTTTCCTTCAAACGCACAGGCTCATCTAAGAAAAGAATTGTATTTTCTTTTTCAAAATAATCCAGAAAAGAAACTCTTTTTTCTTCTTCCTCTGGAAATTCTGTAGCCGGAAACACTTCTACCTCGTCAAGCTTCTCGATAGATCGCTGCGTCTCCGGATCAAAGGTTCGAATAGAATCCACCTCATCTCCCCAAAGTTCAATCCTAACCGGGAGCTCCTCCGTCAGCGGATATACATCCAAGATGCCGCCACGGACCGCAAACTGCCCCGGTCCTGCCACCTCTATCTCTCTGTCATACCCACACTGTGCCAGCTTCACAGACAATTCATCCAGATTCAAAGTCTCGTCGGAGCATATCTTGATCACCCTGCTCTTTATCATTTCTTTTGGAAGGAGTGCATCCATAAATGCATCAAAACTAGCAACCACAGTTATCGGTTCGCCTTTTAAAACTGCCTGTATCACCTGCATTCGCTGACTGACCAGCTCTTTACTACGAATATCTGCCTGGTAAAACAGCAAGTCTTTTGCTGGATAAAAACTAATGGCTGCATCTAAAAAACGATACTCTTCATAAATCTGTTTCGCTTTTGCCTCACTGGAACAGGCGATGACTTTATAACAACAGCCATCGCTAAGTGCGTACATCATATGAGTCTTCTGGGAATTCACACAACCTGTCAGCATCAGAACTCCCGGAGCTTCTTTTTTCTTTTTTACGATATCTTCATATTCTGCCAGTTCCAAAAGCGGCTTAAGTAACGCCTGCACTTTTACTCCTCCTTCGGCTTCACTTTACGGTTATACTCATTCATGGCCGCATCAATCTCACCTTTTAATATCTCTTCTGTGGCAGAAATTGCCTTTTCATATCCCTCTTCCATAAGTTCCAGATCCTCTCCATGAAAATGTCCGAGAACATAGGCAGCCAGATCATATCCTTTCGGCTTTTCTCCCACTCCGACTTTAATTCTTTGAAATGTATCTGTCCCAAGCTGGGCAATAATATTTTTAATTCCGTTATGTCCACCGGCACTTCCTTTTTTACGAATCCGGATCTGCCCCGGGTTCAGACTGATATCATCATATATCACAAGCAGCTCTTCTTTCGGATCCACCTTAAAATAATCCACCAACTCGCGAATGCTCTCACCACTTAAATTCATATAAGTCTGCGGTTTAACAAGAAGAACCTTCTGACCTTCGATGATTCCTTTTCCAACATAGGCACGCCCTTTTTTTGCGTCCACTGCAATATTATATTTTTCTGCGATTTTATCTATCACCTGAAATCCTACATTATGTCTTGTACCTTCGTATTCTTTTGTCGGATTTCCAAGTCCTGCTATAATTATCATATTTTCCACCTCTTTATCTCTACCCATTCTACAGGATATCTATTCTTTTGTCACGAAAAAAGCTGTATAATTTTCCAACCTTTTTCATACATTATAAAGAACAAAAACCTAAGAAAACAAATACAGGAGGTTATTATGAGTTCAAAAACAAAAATCGTTGTACTTCACATGAAGGAAATTATTTATACAGTCCTGTTCATCTGTCTCGGCATTTTGCTGGTGGCACTGCTTACATTTATGTTCCACCCGAAAAACAAAGAAACTTCCTCATCAAAGAGCACTTCCTATCAACCGGGCATCTACACTTCACAGCTTACTTTGGGTGATAAAGAGCTGGAAGTAGAAGTCACAGTCGACGAAAATCATATCAACTCTATCCGATTTTCCAACCTGGACGACACCGTCACCACCATGTATCCGTTGATCCAGCCGACTATGGAAGAAATCGCAGACCAGATCTGCCAGACACAATCGCTAGAAAACATTTCTTATTCCTCCGACAATCCATATACCTCTCAAATCATCATCAACGCCATTGATGATGCCCTAAAAAAAGCCGTAACCACCAGATAGTTACGGCTTTTTCTCTTCTATGTAGTTTTCTTATTATCTGTGCTGCTTCAACCTCTTTTCCGGACATTTTACTGCACCGGATTTTAACCTTCCACAATCAGATATCTTCCGTCCGGAATCGGGAACACTTCTGCTGCTTCTTCCAGTTCCTCATCAGACATTCCCTGAATATCCATTCCTTCTTCTTCCAGGAATTCTTTTACCTCATCAATGTTTTCCACAACAACTGCCATGCAGTCCTCCAGAAATGCTTCTGCATCTTCCAGCGTCTCTGCAACTGCCTCCTCAAAAAGTTGTGATTGATTTTCAAGAAACACATTCAGACATTCCTCATCAAACTCATTCATTACCTCTTAACCTCCTTTTTATAGATATTCCTGCAATTTCTCTGCCTTGTCTATCATATACTGGGCTCCGGCAATCATTAACTCTTCTTTCGTACGAAATCCCCACGTCACTGCGATAGTTTTTACTCCTGCATTCTTTCCAGTCACCACATCTACTTCAGAATCTCCTACATACAGACACTCCTTGTAATCTACACCGAGCTTTTTCGCCACATAAAACACTCCCGCCGGATCCGGTTTTCTTGGAATTTCATCCTTCTGTCCCTGTACCCAGTCAAACAACTTCTCACCATAAATTGCATGAACCGCTTTCACCGCCTGACAATGAGGTTTATTGGACAGCACCGCCAATTTCACTCCCTGTTTCTTTAACTTATACAGCATTTCCGGGACGCCTTCGCAAGGTGTTACATGATATGTACAATTCTCATCAAATATGCGTCCATAGATCTGCATACCTTCCTCAATTCTGGTCGCACTAGGATTCCCCGATGCATCCAGTGCCTTCTCCATCAACACCCTCGCACCATTCCCTACGAACTCCCGACACTGTTCTTTAGAAATCTCCGAAAGACTCATCTCTTTTAATGTCAGGTTAACCGAATAGACCATGGAATCCAACGTATTACCAATCGTACCATCAAGATCAAAAATACATGCCTTAATCATTGCCAAAAAATCCTCCATGCCAATATCATAGTATGAGACGTCGGAGATGTCAATTACCAATTGGGGACGGGGTTTTTTCAAAAAAAACCCCGTCCCCAATTGGACTTTAACCTGTCCCTTTTTTAACCCCACCTACGTTTTTACGGGCTTTAGTGCCTCTCACACCTGTCCCTTTTTAACTTTCCACCAAATACTGCCTCATTATGCGAAGTGCGTTTTTTTCCAGGCGGCTTACTTGTGCCTGGCTGATTCCCACATCTCTTGCCACTTCCATCTGGGTTCTCCCGTCAAAAAAGCGAAGGGAAATAATGTATCTTTCCCGTTCGTTTAAATGTTCCATGGCAGCCTGTAGCGACAGGCTTTCGACCCATTTTTCTTCTTTATTCTTGTGATCGCTGATCTGATCCATCACGTAAAGTGCGTCGCCTCCGTCACTGTACACTGGCTCCTGGAGGCTCATAGGTGCCTGAATGGCATCTAGCGCATAGACAATGTCCTCCTTGGCTATTCCAATCTCCTGTGCGATTTCCTGAACTGTAGGCTCTCGCATATTCTGTTTCACATAATTTTCTTTCGCATAAATTGCTTTGTATGCGGTATCACGAAGGGAACGGCTGACTCGTATACTGCTGTTATCCCGCATGTAACGCCGAATTTCTCCAATGATCATAGGCACTGCATAAGTACTGAATTTGACGTCCAGCTCCGTATTAAAATTATTGATTGCCTTAATCAGCCCGATACAACCAATCTGAAATAAATCATCGGGGTTTTCATTACTGGAATGAAATCGTTTGATTACACTTAGAACCAGTCTTAAATTTCCTTTGATATATTCCTCTTTCGCCTCATCATCTCCCGCTTTAATACGCGCAAACAAAGCTTCCTTCTCCTCTTCTTTCAGGATAGGAAGCTTTGCCGTATTCACACCACATATTTCAACTTTTCCCTGCATTTTTTCGAACCTCCTGCCAGATGTTTTCTGATTACGTCTAGTAGAAATTCTCTCCATATGCAGGTTACTTATTCGTAAGTGTCATGAAATTAAAAAATTTTTGCCCCTTGACATCACACGTCCGGCATCATCTTATCCCGCCAGCCATGCAAACCACTTTATAGGTCTGATTATTTTGCCAAATCTGACACTCTTATCTGTCCCACTTGTCTGCCAGATTATTAATCTGATTCTCGAACTTCATCAGTTCTTTGTTTGCAAGTCCTTCATTCTTATATACCACATCAAGCAGCCTCTTTGCCGCTGCGACCACTCTGTAAAATGCATTCTGCTTACGGATCTGTGCTGGTTTTTCCACTGCCTTTTTCGGTTCTTTAATTCCAACTGACAGGATTTCACCTGTAGCAAGATCCACACATCCTCCGGAATACGGTGCCATGGCCGGCCAGCCAAACTTTTCCGTAATTGCTTCTGCAAATGTATCCGTAACCTGATCTTCACCATGAACTACAAATACATGCTGCGGTGTGTTCTCAAATCCTGACAGCCAGTCTAAGAGTCCGTTCCGGTCTGCATGTCCGCTGATACCTTTCAGACTTTCGATCTTCGCATTGACTTCGACTGTCTCACCAAAAAGCTTGACGCATTCCGCACCCTCAATCAGCTTTCGCCCCAGTGTTCCCACCGCCTGATATCCTACAAAACAGATCGTACTTTCTTTTTTCCACAGATTGTGCTTCAAATGGTGGCGGATTCGTCCTGCCTCACACATTCCTGATGCCGATAAGATAACCTTCGGTTTCGTATCAAAATTGATCATCCGGGACTCATCACTTGTAATCGTTGTTTTTAAGCCCGGAAAAACAAGTGGATTGATTCCTTTCTCAATAATCGCAAGTGCATCCTCGTCAAAACAGGATTTTACATTCTTATTAAATACGTTCGTTGCTTCAATTGCCAACGGGCTATCCACATAAACCTCGAAATTCGGATAGTCCGGCAGCAAGTTTTTCTCCTTGATCTCACGGATAAAATACAGAAGTTCCTGTGTACGTCCCACTGCAAAGGACGGAACGACCACATTCCCTCCGCGGTCAAAAGTCTCCTTTAAAATTCTTGTAAACTCTCCGACATAATCCGGTCTTACATCCCCATGCACCCGGTCTCCATATGTAGATTCAATCAAAATATAATCTGCTTCTGTCACTTTCTTTGGATCCTTGATAATCGGCTGATCCAGATTTCCCACATCTCCGGAAAATACGATCTTTTTGGAAATGTCTCCCTCTGTGATCCACATCTCGATTGCCGCAGAGCCAAGAAGATGCCCTACATCCGTAAAACGAATATCTATTCCGTCACACAGTGTAATTCTTTGATCATAATCACACGGTGCCAGCAATTTGATCGCTGCATCGGCATCCGCCATTGTATAGAGCGGCTCATATTCCGGTCCGCCGCTTCGCCTTGCTTTACGATTCCGCCATTCCGCCTCAAACTCTTGAATATGGGCACTGTCACGCAGCATGATATTACACAGATCTGATGTGGCAAATGTTGTTACGATTTCTCCATGAAATCCCTGTTTGCAGAGCATCGGAATCTTTCCGGAGTGATCGATATGTGCATGCGTCAGGAGAATATAATCTATATCTCCCGATGCAACCGGGATTTCCTGGTTCTCGTAAAGATCTGGCCCCTGCTCCATACCGCAGTCTACCAGAATGTTCTTTCCGCAGGCCTCAACAAGGTGGCAGCTGCCTGTCACTTCGTGGTCCGCTCCTATAAAAGTAAGCTTCATACACGTATCCCCTTTTTATTTTCATTCTACCACTTTTTCAGGAATACTTCACCATTTCTTTTCTCAGGCGCACCATAATTTTTTTCTCAAGTCTGGATATGTAGGACTGGGAAATCCCCAGCAGATCTGCCACCTCTTTTTGCGTCTTTTCCTCCCCGTCCACAGTTCCGATACCAAAGCGCATCTGTATGATGGAACGTTCTCTTGCTGACAACAGATTCAGTGCTTTTATCAGAATCTTCCTCTCTGCCTCCTGCTCCAGATCCTTATAAATCGTATCCTCCTCCGTGCCCAGAATATCTGACAGCAAGAGTTCATTTCCATCCCAGTCCACATTCAGCGGCTCATCGATCGACACTTCCAGTTTCGTTTTATTATTACGTCGCAGATACATTAAAATCTCGTTTTCAATACAGCGGGAAGCATAGGTCGCAAGTTTTATATTTTTCGTCGGGTTAAATGTATTAATTGCCTTAATCAATCCAATTGTTCCGATGGAAATAAGATCTTCCACTCCGATACCAGTATTATCAAATTTTTTCGCTATATAAACGACCAAGCGCAAATTATGTTCTATCAGAAGTTTCCTCGCCTCTTCGTCATGTGCACTTCCCAGATAACCAATTGCTCTCGCCTCATCATCTGCTTCTAACGGTGCAGGCAAAATGTCTGACCCTCCGATATAGTGTATCTCTCCTCCGTCCGGAAATAAAAATGTCCGAAAATCCGGAATTACGTTTAACTGAAACTTTTTGGGCATAACTGCTTTCATTAACATATCTATTCCTCCATTTACAAATTAACTTTTTTATTTACTTATCAGTCATTTCATAGCTTCCATTTTCACAGATGTCTTTCCATATTAAATCCACTATTTACTTCGACAATGACTATAAATACATTTTTCAATGTCCGATTTATTCTTCTGCCTGCTATAAATCATCAGGATTCAAGATCATGTCATATACATTGGAAAGCTTCTGTCTCTCACTGACTGCCACAAGTGGTTTTTCCACCCATTTTTCTTCCTTTTCACACTGACAGCACAAACAATCCAGCATAAGGATCGGCATCGTACCATTTTCCTTTCCAATACTCTGATAGGTGATTACACGTTTACTTGAAAAATCTGTGCAGCCAAGTTTTTCGGCTATCTCTCCTGTAATTACATGAACCGGTCTTCCCGTCAACGAATCCCGCAACCTGTTTCCAGTGTCAATAATGGCATAAATCTCACATTCTCTTCCGTTTTGATACAGCCTGGCTCTACAGGAGCCAGCCATATTTTTATGAAAATAAGCCAGCAAATCCCATATTCCAAGACAAAGATGATATCCTGCAAATGCAAGTATTAAAAACACTGCACCTCCACGAACGTATGGCTGAAATACATTCAGTATTCCGCCCAGCAAAAATGCACTGACATACAGCAATATCCATGCTTTTATCAGAGTACGCTTTTCTTTTATCCCAAGTCCTGTTTTCAACAGACACATATTCATGACTCCGTGAAACAACACAAGCCTCCATATCTTTCCTCGCAAAAATACCACAAATATGCAAGTCAGAAACGCACCGACCATTGCTCCCGCAATAATTCGCAGACGTCTGATCCGGCACTTAAGCATCTTTCCTACCATTAATAACAGGAAATAATCCATCAGAAAATTAATAAGAAAAAACAGATCTATGTACAGCTCATAGTGCATGTTCCACCTTCTTCCTCTTGTATACGCAATCGATTTTGTACTTTTGAGTGATTTTATTATACGTGTGACCACACGTAGATTTTGTCAGATAATGAAAGAAACAATTCAGTTTATTACGACAGGATTTTACGCATTATCCTTTCTTTTTCCATGTTTTTTCGCCATGTAATTTTATATGACATAATTCATGTATTTACCACAAATGAACGAATTTTTTGTCGATGTATTTTTACGACAAAAAAAGAGTCAAAGAAACTTATTCGTTTCTTTGACTCTTTTATTCATTCAATCTTGTATTCTAATATGAATTCCTATTTTTTAAAGAAATCCGGAATCTTGATAGACTGCTCTTTTACACGGCTTGTCGGAGTTCTCGGTGTCTCCATGGAAGGTGATGTTCCTCCAACTGTTCTTCTAGGAACTTCTGGCTCTTCCACTGTTCTGTTCACAGATCCCATACTCATATCAAGCTTTGGAGCTGCCTGCTGGCGAACCGGCTGTCTGTCATATGCAGAAGCATGTCCTGTATGTGTAGCCGTATGCCCCACATTTGCTGCCGGGCGCTGGCTCTCCAGTCTGGATTTTAATTTGGAAGCTGTACCTCCTACATTATGAAGTCCTGTTGCGATAACTGTGATCGTAGCCTCATCAGCCTTGGAATCATCATACATCGCACCAAAGATAATATTCGCATCTTCTCCAGCAAGATCCTGAACATACTCAGCTGCATCTGATGCATCCATAAGAGTGATATCTCCGGATACATTGATGATAACATGAGAAGCTCCGGCAATTGTTGTCTCCAGAAGAGGACTGGCAACTGCCTGTTTTACTGCCTCAAGCGCTTTATCGTCACCGCGTCCCATACCGATACCGATATGTGCGATTCCCTTGTCTGTCATAACAGTCTGAACATCTGCAAAGTCCAGGTTGATCAAGGATGGTACATTGATCAGGTCTGTGATACCCTGAATACCCTGCTGTAACACCTCATCAGCCTTCTTAAGTGCTTCCGGCATAGTTGTACGTCTATCAACAACCTCAAGAAGCTTATCATTTGGAATGACGATCAGTGTGTCTACACTTTCTTTTAATTTTTCAATTCCTGCAAGAGCATTGTTCATACGTGTCTTAGACTCAAAACGGAACGGTTTTGTTACAACTCCGACTGTCAGGGAACCCTGTTCCTTGGCAATACGTGCTACAACCGGTGTAGCTCCTGTTCCTGTTCCGCCACCCATACCACAGGTAACGAAGACCATGTCTGCTCCTTTTAATGCTGCTGCAATCTCTTCGGAACTTTCCTCTGCAGCTTTCTCACCAATCTCCGGTCTTGCTCCCGCACCAAGACCTTTGGTAATCTTATCTCCGATCTGTAAAAGTGTCGGAGCCTTACTTAACTGAAGTGCCTGTTTATCTGTATTAATTGCAATAAATTCCACACCGGCAATCTGCTCGTCGATCATTCGGTTCACAGCGTTGTTACCGCCACCGCCGACTCCTACAACTATGATCTTAGCCGCTGCTTCTGACTCGTTGGTTTTAATTTCTAGCAAGGGTTTCTCCTCCTTTGTTATCCTTATTATACATTATACACCCATATATATTTCTATAATATAGACTTTTGTCCAAAATATCAATAGAATTTCATGACTTTTTCAATTTTTTTTGTTTTATCCTGCATCTTCCGGAAAAACTCCAATATCAAAAGTCGCTGTGTCACTCTCATCAGAAAAATTTTCCAGATGAAGCGTTCCTTCTTTTCCTTCCAGCTTTTCAAGAATCTTAGGAATCTGCGCAACTTTCACGGAAGTGACATCATTTCCAAGGCTCACACATACATTCCCGATGTACACATAAATTCTGTCAGAACGACACATAATCTTTGTGACAGACAACTCGTACTTTTTCATCTCTCTGGTAGCTTCCAGTATCTCCTGATAGATAATCGAACTTTTCTTTTTCAATTTGTGGTAAAGCTTAAGTTCGTCCGGATCCATACCGTCTACAAGCGGAATTCCATCTACCGGCGCTTCCTCTACATCTACGACCATACCATCCTGGTCAAAATAGTAATACTTTCCATCTGAATCCATTACATATCCGATTCTTTCCTTCTCCTGAACTGTAATCTTAAGCGTCCACGGATTTTTAAGGCTTACCTTAATACTTTCAAAACAGTCCGGCTGTTTTCCATAACCGAGTTTATATTTTGCAAGCACATACAGCCCATTGACCGAATATTTATCGTTCTGAACAGATTTTACAATTTCTTCTGTACTGCAATAATCATTTCCCTTCACTTCTACTTTCTGGACATGAAATAAAATAAAAATTCCAAGTACAAGAATTAAAAAGGCAAAGAGCAATACAAAAAAAGCATAAACTCTATGTTTTCGTTTTTTCTTCTTTTTTTTCTTTTTCGGACGTCTTTCTGCATGATCTTGATAGTCGTCCAGGTATTCTTCCCTTTTCATTCACCCCTGCTCCTTATTCTGTAATCTCCTCTTCACAGTAACTTCCATTTTTCGAGACGCTTAGTACAAGCCCCATTTCTACCAGTAAAAATACAACTGAAGTTCCGCCATAACTAATGAATGGCAACGTAATTCCAGTATTGGGGATCGTATTGGTCACGACCGCAATATTTAAGATGACCTGAATCATCATATGTGCCATTGCCCCGGAAGCAATCAATGCTCCAAACAGATCTTTTGCCTGCGTTGCAATGACAAAAAAACGCCAGATCAGAAGCAGAAAAAGCATCAGAATAAAACATGCGCCAAATAATCCAAGTTCTTCACAAATGATGGAAAAAATCATATCATTTTGGGCTTCCGGTACAAAGCCAAGCTTTTGAATACTCTGTCCCAGCCCTCTTCCAAATAATCCTCCACTCCCAATTGCATACAATCCCTGCAGAGTCTGATATCCCTTTTCATAAGCTTCCGGATTCTTCCAGACTGCAAGCCGTTCCAGCCGATAGCTCTCCAAAGCAAGAAAGATTCCCATAAATCCTGCCCCAGCCGCTCCCAGAAAAATAAACTGCCCGTACTTTGGACTCGCCACAAAAATCAAAACGACTGCTATACTCAGAATAATGATTGCTGTGCTCAAGTTACTGGCTCCGACCAATCCTACTATCGGCAGCACGACTATCATGACTTTTATCAATGTCCGCATACGGTACATTTTTTTCACATTGCGTGTGACGTAAGAAGCCAGAAATAAAATAACCGCAACCTTTGCAAATTCCGATGGTTGAAATGACAGTGGACCAAGTGCAAGCCAGCGCTTGGAACCATTATACTCCCTGCCCACAAATATAACAGCAATCGACAAAAGCAGCGCCACAAGGTAACAAAGCCACGCTATGTTCTTCAATCTGTGATAATCAAGCTGTGCAGTAAAAAACATTGCCAGAAAACCAAGACAAGTCGCAAATACCTGCTTTTTCAGATAATAGGAACTGTCACAGAATTTCACTTCCCCATTATACGCACTTGTACTATACAGAATGATAAGACCTGACAGCACCAGAATTCCTAGTACTGTCAGGAGCGTATAATCGTATCTGCCTCTTGCTGCCATACGTGTCAATCCATTCGCACTCCTTATAAGGAATTTACAATCTCTTTAAATTTATCTCCACGTACTTCATAATTCGGGAACATGCCCCAGCTTGCACACGCCGGAGACAGAAGCACTGCATCTCCCGGCTCTGCCATCTCCACTGCAAGATTCATAGCTTCTTCAAATGTGTCCACATACACATAATCATGAAAATCACATTTTTCACAGTCCCTCGCAATCTTTTCTTTTGTCGCCCCCATCAGGATCAGTTTCTTGACTTTTCCATCAAAACTGTTAATCCACTCTGTATACTCAGAATCCTTGTCGTATCCCCCGCCTAACAGGATTGTCGGCCGGCGCATTGCCTGGATTGCCTTAATTGCGGCATCCGGATTCGTTCCTTTAGAATCATTGTAATAAACAACTCCGTTTTTCTCAGCCACATATTCTATACGATGTGCAACTCCTTTAAATGCAAGAATTGCCTTCCTGATCGTCTCCATCGGAACGCCATAAACAGCTGCCATGCATACAGCTGCCATAACATTTTCATAATTGTGCGTTCCTAAAATCTGAAGTTCGTCAACATGGCAGACTTCGACTTCATCCGGATTCTTGTAAATAATTTTATCGTTATCCAGATAAATACCTTTTTCCAGCTTATGCTGACTGCTGAAGAACAGAACATGACACTTTAATGTCTCTGCGAATTTACGCATAACCGGCTCTTCATAGTTCAGAACACAATAATCGTCTTCTTTCTGATTTCTTGCAATATTCTCCTTAGCAGCAATATAAGCTTCCATCGTATGATGCCGGTTCAAATGATCCGGTGTATAATTCAGGATCGCACTTACGTTTGGGCGGAATGACACGATACTCTCTAGCTGAAAACTACTCATCTCTGCCACGGCAATGGAATGCTCTGTCATAAGATCTGCTGCAACAGTATACGGATTCCCGATATTTCCAACTACGAACACATCATCCTGGTAAGCCTTCATGATCTCACCGAGAAGTGTTGTTGTTGTCGTCTTGCCATTCGTTCCGGTAATTGCAAGTACGTCTCCCTTACCAAATGTATATGCAAGTTCCACTTCTCCGATAACCGGAATCTCTTTTTCTTTCATCTTTAAAATAATCGGAAGATCTGTCGGTACACCCGGACTTAAGATCACCAGATCCAGCGTATTTGGAAGTTCCTCTGGAAAAGCACCGATTATGATCCGGGCTTTGCTTCCTTCCTGAAGCTTTGCGCGCACGTCTGCTTCAGTCAGTTTTTCATTTCCGTCATAGAGCACCACATCCGCTCCATTCTCTTCCAGTAATTTCACTGCCCCGATTCCACTGATTCCAGAACCGAATACCAGCACTTTCTTTCCTGCTACTACCATTTTATCTTCCTCCTGCATTCATACCCAATCTCGCGATTCGGTATTTTCATATTTTCTCTCTACTTCACGTAATGCCTCGGCTTCGTGCTTCGGACTTTTGAGATTTGGCATCACTACATGGCCATCAGTGCGATCAGGCACAGAAGTGCTGTAATAATGGAAAATACAGCGACGACTCTTGTTTCTGACCAGCCACATAATTCAAAATGATGATGAATCGGAGCCATTTTGAAAAATCTCTTTCCACCTGTCTTTTTAAAGTAAGTTACCTGAATCATAACAGATAATACTTCTACCAGATAAATGAGTCCGACAATCACAATAAAAATCGGCATCTGGAGCATATAAGCTGCGGACGCAACAAAACCGCCCAGTGCCAGAGATCCTGTATCTCCCATAAACACACTTGCCGGATACACATTAAACAATAAAAACCCAAGCAATGCACCTACAACTGCACATGTAATCGGCTCAATTCCACTCTTTGTTCCAACTGCAACAACTGTAAAAAATGTTGCTACCAGAACAGTCACGCTTGAAGCAAGACCATCCAGACCATCTGTAAAATTTGTTCCGTTAACAGTACCAATCACGACAAAGAACATCAAAGGAATCGCAAGCCAGCCGATATCCAGATACTTTCCACCAGAGAACGGAATCAGCATTGCAAGAGAAACTCCACTGTACTTTACCATATAAAACGCAAAAATTGCTGTCACTACAATCTGAAGTGCCATTTTCTGCTTTGGATATAAACCATCAGAACGTTTCATAACAACTTTCAGATAATCGTCTAAAAATCCAATCAGACCGAATCCAAGTGTCAGAAACAAGATTGGGATAATCTTCGGATAGTCTTTAATATAAAATACGGATGTGATCACAACACTAAGCAGGATCATAACTCCTCCCATAGTCGGAGTTCCTGCTTTTTTCAAATGAGACTTCACACCATCCTCGCGTTCTGTCTGATCCATTTTCAGTCTTCTCAGCACCGGAATGATCAAAGGCCCCATAACCGCACTCAGTGCAAATGCAATAATCACCGGTAAAAATATCGTATAATCCATAACACACCTCTTCATTTCTTTTGTTCATTTTGCTTTAGTTAGTATACTGCATTTCGACGTCTTTTTCAATGCCAAGATACGGGAATATGTTGTCAAATATATCCCGAATCACCGGAGCTGCGATGGTCCCCCCGTAGTATACACCCTGTGGGTTATAAATGACACACATGCCGAGAATCTGCGGATTGGCAGCCGGTGCAAACCCTATAAAAGAAGAAATATACTTATTCGCACTTCTTGGAAGTGTCTGAGACGTAGCTGTCTTTCCACCAATATGGTATCCTTCGATCTTTGCATTTTTCCCGGATCCCTCTGACACAACACTTTCCAGCAATGCCTGCATCGTCCTGGAAGTTTCTTCCGACACGATTTGCTTTCCATCGTCATATTTTAATTCCCGCACTGTCTCTTTATCTTTGTCCAGTATCCGGACTCCAAAATGTGGTGTCACGCGCTTTCCACCATTGACCAGAGCACTCACGGTTGCTGCCATCTGAATCGGTGTCACTTGAAAGGACTGACCGAAACTCATGGTCGCAAGCTCCACCTGACCAATATTTTCTTCCTTATGCATAATCGTTGCTGCTTCCCCCGGAAGATCTACTCCCGTCTTTCCAAGAAGCCCGAACTGTTCAAAATAATCACAGAATCGTCCTGTTCCTAATCTCAGTCCAATGTCAATAAATACCGGATTACAGGAATTCTGTATCCCTTGTACAAATGTTTCAGCCCCATGTCCCCCTACTTTGTGACACCGGATTTTCCGGTCTTCCACGATCCGGTAGCCCGGACAGGAAAATGTATCTGAAAGAGCTACCACCCTTTCTTCCAGACAGGCTGACGCCGTAATAATTTTAAAAGTGGAACCCGGCTCATATGTATCATTGATGCATCCATTTCTCCACATCTGATTCAAAGCTTCTTTTGATTTTTCTGAAATTTCCTGATTCAACGTAAATGGTTCGTTCAGATTAAATTCCGGTACATTTACCATAGCAAGGATTTCTCCGTTTTGTGGATTCATAAGAAGAATCGCAACCTTATCCGCCTGTTTTTCTTCCATGACTTTTTCTGCCATCTGTTGGGCGTACATCTGAATATTATAGTCCATACTGATTTGAAGCGTCTTGCCTGCCACCGGTTCTACCCGGTCTTCAGCTACACCCTCCAATTCAATACCTCTTGCATCTGTCGTTGTCAGAATCCTGCCGTTACTCCCCTTTAGGTAATCTTCGTATCTCACTTCCAGTCCGATGATTCCCTGATTATCACCACCGGTAAATCCAATCACCTTCGAAGCAAGCTCATTATACGGATAGTACCGTTTAAAATCTTCATCCACTTTCACTCCGGCAAGTTCCATTTCCCGTATCTTATCCCCTGTCTCCTTATCAACATTCGTCTTAATCCGTTCCATGGAAGACACCTTCTCCACCCGCTTTCTAACTTCCGCTTCCTCCATGCCCAGACATTTGCTCAGTTTTTTTATCACCACCTCTGGTTCCTTAATCTGGCTATGTATGACCGAAATTGTACACACCGTCCGGTTTGTTGCCAGCACTGTACCATTCGTATCGATAATTTCTCCTCTGGCTGCCTTAATCTTTCGTTCCCGCTCGTGAAGATCTTCCGCCTTTTTCTGATAATACTCCGCATCAAAAACCATCAGATAGACCATTCGTCCTATCAGACCCAAAATCATCAAAAGTGCCGCCAAAAACACAATCATAATTTTCCTTTTATTATATGTTTTATTTCTCAATACAAAAAAACCTCAGAAGCGCTGTTTTTATCAATTTATTAGGACACTTCCGAGGTTATTCATTTTCATATTTAATTTTTCCTGTTAATTTTCAAATATAGCTATTCTCCGTCACCGGACTCTGTTGCCATGTCATCTGGTGTATCACCACTGCTGTCACTGCTCGCACTGCTATCAGATGATTTTGCATCTGCTGCCTTAGCATCTGCAGATTTTTCTACTCCGAGATACGGCAATATCTCTGTCATAATCTGAGATGCCATTGTCGTTGCCAGTTTACTGTTTGCCTGATTATCCACATTTGGCTCGTCAATCACAACGTAGACCATGACCTGTGGATTTTCCTGTGGTGCATATCCAATAAAAGAGACCAGATACTTTCCATTTCCTCTTGGCAGTTTTTCCGCAGTTCCAGTCTTACCTCCAACGTCATAACCTTCTACTGCCGCAGTCTTAGCTGTTCCTTCTTCCACAACTCCAAGCATATAATCTTTGATAATATCACTCGTCTCCTTAGAAATGGTATGTCTTACAAGAACCGGATCTTTATTTTCCGTCACATTTCCATTTTCATCCTGAATCTGCTTTACCACATGTGGCTCATAGTAATTTCCGCCGTTGATCAGTGAACAAAACGATGCTGCAAGCTGAGTCATTGTAACATTAAAGTTCTGTCCAAACGCGTTGGTGGCCAGCGTAGAGGAATCCATATCCTCTAGTGAGTATAAAAGTCCTGCTGCTTCTCCCGGAAGATCAATTCCAGTAGACTGTCCAAATCCAAACAACTGCTGATATCTTACAAACTGCTCTTTTCCTATTGCTGAACCGATCTGCATCAGTGCAACATTACAGGAATTTTCCAAAGCTACTTTTAATGACTGTGTTCCATGTCCATCACGGTTACTACAGTGAATATCATGGTCTCCTACGTGAAGAACACCATTACAGACATAACTTTCATCTCCGTTCAGCACTCCAAGATCCAGACCTTCCGATATGGTAAACGGTTTAAATGTGGAACCTGGCTCATATCCACTGCTGATGCAGAAATTATTCCAAAGTGAATTCAGTTCTTTGACTTTCTCCTCATCAGACAGTGCTGCCAGTTCTTCTTCTGTGTGTAGTTTTGTCAGATCACGTGGATTGTTGAGATCATAATTCGGATAAGATGCCTCCGCAAGAATCTCTCCATTTTGCGGATTCATAACCATAACTGCCGTATTCTTACTTCCAAGTGTCGTACCGGAACGGTTCTCCTCGTTGAACTGTGTAATATATTTTTCCACTACACTCTGTACCTGAAGATCAATTGTTGACACAACCGTATCTCCATTCTGGGCTTCCTTCACTGTCTTTTCATAGGATGAATCTTCGCTCAAATATCCATATTCTCTGCCATCTGTACCATTTAAAATAGAATTATAAGAAGCCTCGATTCCATTACTTCCCACATTTCCAGACACGGTAAAGCCAATCACATCACTGGCCAGTGTATTATACGGATATGTTCTCACATAATCCTCTTCCAGCCAGATTCCATTGACATTCGGATAATTCTCATCATCCTCATCTATCTTTTCGAACTCCTGAGCTTTTTCATAACTGACACCCTTTTTCATAATCAGATAACGGCTGTTCGGATTCTCCTCCACTTGATCTTCTACGTCACTTTTATCAAGTCCAAAACAGTCTGCCAACACCTGAATTGTCGGGTCAACATATTTTTCATCACTGTTCATGACCTTTGCATCCAGAATCACATTGTATACCCGCTGGCTTGTTGCAAGCTTCGTGCCATTCCGGTCTACAATATCACCTCGTTTAAATGGAATCGTTCTACTCTGATACTGTTGCTGATCTAGCACGATTTTAGAATATTTATCCCCGTTAAAAGCATTAATATAAGTAATTCTTCCTACCAATAAAGCAAAAGCCAGTACAATCCCCGCGAAGAGTAATACTAGCTTTTTTTGCATAAGTTTTGTAAATTTTTTTCGAAATTTGTTTTTTCTTGGTCTTCTTGCCATTCTATCACCTATTTCGCATTCTTATCAGACTGGGCAAGTACTCCATCCTCCGGAATTCCTTCGTATTGCTTCACATAATCTCCAGAAGGGCTTTCATATTCAATCACCTGATCAGAAGTCGCATATACCATACCAAGTTCATTCATAGCTTTCTCTCGGATTTCATCTAAATTTACAGAATCCATCACTGAATTATACTTCGTATTGTTCTGCTCCTTCAAATCTGCAAGCTCCTTCTGCAAGGAACTTACTTCTTTTGAATGACTTGTAATTCTTGACTGCATCTGCACATAATTCACGCACAGAATCAGTGCAAATATTGCTGCCACCGCAAGAAATGTTACATAAGCACGGTTCATAGCCAGAGCCTTTTTTCGATTTTGGCTGACCCGTCTGCTTACATTCTTCTTTCTCTTTGGAGCACTCGTTCGTCTCTGTGGTTCATATGACGGCTTTGTCACAACATTGCCATACACATACTGTCCCTGTCTGTTCACTCTATTCTTTTGTGTATGCACGGTTCTTCCCGCTGCCATAATACTCACCTCAATTATCTATCCGCCGATTTTAGCAATGTTCAAAAATACGAAGCTTCGCACTCTTAGATCTGCTATTGTACTCAAGTTCCTCTTCACTTGGCAGAATCGGCTTCTTTGTTATAATACTCCCTTTTGATTTTTTCCCACATACGCAAACCGGAAAGTCCGGTGGACAGGTACATGGATTTTCATTCTTTCGGAACGCACTCTTCACAATACGGTCCTCCAACGAATGAAATGTAATAATGCATAATCTCCCACCCGGATTCAGCAGATCGATCATATCGTCCAGCGAATCGCGTAACACATCAAGTTCTCTGTTCAACTCGATGCGTATTGCCTGAAACGTCCTCTTTGCAGGATGTCCAGACTTTTTCTGAAACTTCATGGGAATTGATGCACGGATAATCTCCGACAATTCCGCTGTCGTCTCTACAGGCTTCACCGCGCGAGCCTGCACAATGTGCTTGGCTATGTTCTTCGCGAACTTGTCCTCCCCGTAATCGCGAATCACTCGGTAAAGATCTGCTTCTGTGTAGTCATTGACGATGTCTCTGGCCGTCATCTTCTGACGTGTATCCATTCTCATATCCAGAGGTGCATCTTCCCGATAGGAGAATCCCCGTTCTGCCGTATCAAGCTGATATGATGATACGCCCAAATCAAGCACGATCCCATCTACTTTGTCAATTCCCAGTTCATGGAGCTTTGACTTCATATCACAATAGTTGCTCCGGACTATTGTAACCTTCTCCCCGAAGTCTTTTAATCGGGCACTTGCAGCCTCGATTGCTGCAGCGTCCTGGTCTATTCCTACAATACTCCCCTTTTCTCCGAGACGTCTGCACACTTCGTATGCATGTCCGCCTCCACCGAGCGTTCCATCTACATAGATGCCGTCCGGTTTAATCTTTAATCCATCAATTGTTTCTTTTAATAATACTGATTTGTGTACGAATTCCATATCTTCTCCCTCTAGATACTGAACCCGCTTGCTTCCATATCCGATGCAATCTCTTCAATGTTAAGCTCCACTTCAGCATTCTTTTCATCCCATCTGGCCTTGTCCCATATCTCGGCACGCTTCCCCATACCGACAAACACAACTTCCTTATCAAGTTTTGCATAAGTTCTGAGCACAGAAGGAATCAGAGTACGACCTTGTTTATCAAGTTCGCCGTCTGCTGCGCTTCCCTGAAAGAAATAGGCAAAAGCGCGGGCTTTCTTATCTGTAGTGGTTGGTAATGCATTGAGTTTCTTTTCAAAGTCGTTCCATTCATCTTCCGGATATACATAAAGGCAATTTTCCATTCCTTTTGTTATGACGAAATTCTCCCCTAGATCGTCACGAAACTTTGCAGGAATGATCAATCTTCCCTTTGCGTCAATATTATGACTGTACTCTCCTTTCAACATGAAACTCACCTTCTCTCCCATGGCGGATATTTTCTCCACATCTCCACCACTTTGTACCACTCATCACCACTTTCTACCACTTGAAACCATTGTAAAACACTTTTCCACCTATTTCAAGCACTTTTTCCTGTTTTGCGCAAAAAAAAAGAGAACCGAATTTCTTCAGTTCTCTGATTTATCTTCTAATATGCAATTTCACTTCTTATCTGTATACTCTCTATCTGTTACTCAGCTGTTGTTGCTGCAGTGGCAATCTCCTGATTAAATGTATCTACAGACTGATAATTCACTTCTGCTTCTTTCACCGGTCTGCTGGACTCATACATATTGTAAGCAGAATATCCAATCCACACAACAAGCGCTGCTGCTACAACTGCCACCGCACACTTGCGAAGTCTGTTGGCAATCTTCTCCTTGCGCATGACTTTCTTTCTGTTTGCTTTTTCTTCTTTATATCTATCCACTTTTGCCTGGCTCATAATTCAAATGCTCCTTGTCTATGTTCGCTTTTCATATTGTAGCACATCCCACGCATTTGTACAACCAGATTTTATTACCAAAGCCTGAGTTGTAAAGCCTGAGTCCTGCGAATCCTACACAACTACAATGATACCGCCGTCGTTAGCATACATACTACTGATTCCTGCCGTATCCACAACAATCACATCTTTAAATGTTGCATATTTCATCAACAGCTCTTTAAATGCTTCTGCGCGTTCCGGACAGTTACAATGGGAAATTGCAAGTATCTTATTCTGTGGATCTGACATCTCAGCCAGCACACTTTCTGCCATCTTACCAAGGGCTTTTTTCATGCCACGCCCCTGTCCGATCTGATAAATGTTTCCTTCCGGAGTTGAGCCCATGACCGGCTTAATATTCAGAGCCGTCGCAACAAGCGCCTTAATTCCTGTCAATCTTCCGTTCTTTCTCAATGTGTCCAGTGTCTCCAGCACAAAATATGTATGCTGGGATTCGATGTATGCTTCCACCGTCTCTATGACCTGTTCATATGTCATACCCTGCTCCTCGCATTCACGGATCTTCAACGCAATCAACGTCTCTCCAATCGATGCAGAACACGAATTAAAAACATGGATATTCTTCTCGCCGTGCTCCTCATGATACAAATTCATGCCAAGAACTGCGCTGTTATAAGAACCACTCAGTTCTGCTGACAATGTCACTGCGTACACCCGATCCACATCACAGTCATACTTTTCCATATATTTTTCCGGTGATGGACAAGAAGACTTGGGACATTCTGCTGCTTCTGCCACGTATTGCAAGAACTGCTTCTGGTCAAATGTCTCATCATCTACAATATGGTGTCCCCCTACTTCTATTGTCAATGACGCTGTCTCAAAAATACCGGAAGCTTTCATCTCCGGTGTTAATTCTCCACAACTATCCACAATCACTTTATAACTCATACTTGCCTCCCGACTTAGTATCTTATCTATATCTCAAAGACACGTGTTCATTTCTATTATATGTAGTTTCTAATACTACATTAGTAATATAGCACATTTATAATAGAAAGAAAAGAAATATTTATATTTTAATTTTTCTTGATACTCCAAGAGCTATTCCCATTTCTGCCATCAGGAAGAGAACCGACGTACCTCCATAACTGATAAACGGTAATGTAATTCCCGTATTGGGAATAACATTAGTCACAACCGCTACATTTAATATGACCTGAAGTGCAATATGAGCAAAAATTCCAGTTACAATCATATAACCATACACATCTGGCGCATTCTGGGCAATAAACAACAATCTGTATAAAAGCAATCCAAAAATCACAAGGATCATAATAACACCAAACACTCCCAGTTCCTCACAGATTGCTGACAAAATCATGTCATTTTGCACCTCTGGAATAATCATTTTCTGAGCACTGTTTCCTAACCCTTTTCCAAAGAATCCGCCAGAACCGATTGCGTACAGTCCCTGCAAAGTCTGATAACTTCCGTCTGAAGCATATTTTTCCGGGTGTAGCCATGCAATGACACGGCGAAGTCGGAAGCTTGTACTTGTCTCCAGAGTCTTCGACAAAACAAACACTCCAACTGAGGCCACTACAACACCGGATCCAACAAGCATCAGAAACGGTTTCGTCTTTGGGTGCATAACAAAAATAAGAATACATGTAATTCCAAGTACAATCATACCTGTACTTAGGTTATCTGTAAGAATATATACGCACGCAGCATTGAATCCACCCCAAGCCAGTGTCTTCAAAATACCATTCAGGGTCTTTGCCTCTTTACCAAGTTCAATAATCACTACCGGTATAAACAAAATTACTGCGATTTTTGCAACCTCTGCCGGCTGGAACTGCTGATTTCCCGGAAGTCTCAACCACCTTCTCGCTCCATTGACCGTCTTTCCAAGCGGCGTCTTAACTAACGCCATCAGAAAGATTGAAAACAAATACAACGGTTTCGCCAATTTAATATAGTAATGATAATCTATTGTTGATACGATTATCATTCCCAAAAAACCAACCACACAGAAAATCAACTGGCGCTTTAAATAGAACATACTGTCCCCTTGTTTTATCAGGGCACTATAAGAACTGGTACTAAATAGCATTACCAATCCAAAACAAATCAAAAAAATCAGAACAGCCAACATACTGTAGTCAAAATACTGGTCTGCACTCTTAACATTCCTTGTATTTCTTTTTTTCTTTTTTCTTTCTGTCATTTTTTATACTCTCCAATCGTTTCTATTATAACGGGACACGCTTTCAAAAACAACAGATAATTCATGAGTACAGTAAATTCACAGTTTTTCAGATTGAAACATAATATGATAGTGCAATCAGTTATGAAAGGAATATGGGAAATGCAAAATTACCGTTATCGCTCATCAGGAAATTCCAGAGGCTGTATGAGACAGCCAGATTCCAGTCGAGAATTATGTGCAGGTATAGCATTAGATCAAATGCCTGTGACTATGGCCTATGTACCATGGACGAAATGGCAAAATATTTATGAGGCTGAAAAAGGATTACGAAGAGGAACTATTTTTCAGGATCTGGATAAACCTTTCCGTGGAATAGGAGGTTGTCAAAATGGCAGATAACAGACCTTGCAAAGCAGAACTTCTGGACTGGATCAACACTGTGAGTTTTGTATGCGATGATACAAAATTGTTTCTGGACACTCACCCATGTAACACAGAAGCCTTAGAATTTTACGAGGAATTTAAAAATCAAAGAATGCAGGCACTTCAGGAATATGCAAAGTATTATGGCCCATTGACACTGGATACCATGTGTACTCCTGCTGATAAGTGGAAATGGATTGATACACCGTGGCCGTGGCAGGAAGGAGGGTGCTAGTCTATGTGGAATTATGAAAAAAGATTACAGTATCCGGTGAAAATCACAAAAACAAACCCAAAAATCGCACAGATTATACTTACGCAATATGGTGGACCTGATGGAGAATTAGGCGCATCTATGAGATATCTCTCTCAACGATACACGATGCCATATAAGGAAGTAACAGGAACACTGACAGATATAGGTACTGAGGAACTTGCCCATCTCGAGATGATCTGCGCCATTGTGCACCAGCTTACCCGCGACCTGACACCTGAACAATTAAAGGAATCTGGATTCGACCAATATTATGTTGACCACACGTTAGCACTTTGGCCTCAGGCAGCCAGCGGCACACCTTGGAGCGCAACAACATTTCAGTCAAAAGGTGATCCTATCACAGATCTACATGAAGACCTTGCAGCAGAGGGTGCGATTGTATAAAGACAACATTGAGGTTTTAAAAGAAAGTTCCCGATAATCTGGTATACTAGCTGCCAGATATGAGAACCCTAGAAATTCCAATGTATTTCAATAGGTACTTCCTTAGTTACAGGGTCTTTTTTGCCAACCAATACATAATCAATCAGCTTTTCAACCGTTTCCCTGTCTAAGTGTTCAAGATTTGTATATTGCTCGATTAACTGTCGTCTGTTGTCGCCAATCAGCATTTTTCTTTCAATAACATCAAGCTGTTTCTGCGTATCAATCACCAGTTTTTCGAGCCTTTCTTTTTGTGTTGAGAAGTCTTTGGATAAATCCAAGTAATCAAGTTCGGAAAGAATACCCTTTACCTTATCTAAATATAATTCTCGGATTCCTTTTGTATATTCCGCAATCTTTTTTTGATAAGCAGCAATCTCCGTTTCCAGAGCTTCTTTTTGACCTCGCAAGTCATTGTTGAATTGCACATTTTGTTCAAGCTCATCTTTGTCAAGATATTCTGCGGATAACTTATTAAGTTCATCAATCACAGCTTTTTCTAATTTGTCTACTGAAATGAAAGAACCTATACAAGCGTCCTTTGCTACATGGCGGTTAGAACATTGTAAATAATGCTTACCATGATTCTTTGACGAACGCATTGTATAACCACAATTCATACAGCGAGCTTTTCTGGCAAATAAACCGATTGTGCCAACTGTGAAAGGTTTTGCCTTTTGAGCTACCAATGCTTGAACCCTATCCCATAACTCACGGTCAATAATCGGCTCATGTGTACCCTCAACTCTGTACCACTCGTCTTTGGGTCTGGGTTTGTTTTGCTTTGTCTTATAAGAAACGCTGCCATATTTCCCTTGAACCATATTCCCGATATAGATTTCATTCACCAACATATCTGATATGGCAAAATATTTCCATAGGGTACTGTTTTTCGTTTTAGGCTGCTTGTAACGCAAACCATGAAGTCGTTTGTATTCCGTAGGGTTTGGTATTCCTCTGTCATTCAGCATACGGGCAATGGCGGTCTTTCCATATCCCTGTGAAAACAGTGTAAAAACTTCTCTGACAACTTCCGCAGCTTCTTCATCAATAATCAAATGCCCTTTTACGTCAGGGTCTTTTTTGTAACCATACAGAGCAAAAGCACCGATATGGTGTCCGTTCTTTCTTCTGTCAGTGAGAACGCTTTTAATGTTCTCTGACATATCCTCCAAGTACCACTCATTCACCAGACCGTTAATCTGTCTTGATTTCTTATTTCCTTTATTAGCGGTATCTGCATTATCAACAATGCTGATGAAGCGAATACCCCAAATAGGAAAAAGACCGTGGATATATTTTTCCACTAATTCTAGTTCTCTGGTAAATCTGGATTGTGTCTTACAAAGGACAATATCAAATTTACGATTCTTTGCGTCCTCCAACAACCTGTTAAATTCTGGTCGTCGTCTGTCAGAACCAGTGTAATCATCATCACTGTATATGTTGTAGACTTCCCAACCATGCTCTAATGAGTATTGAAGTAACATTGACTTTTGATTCTGAATACTGTTACTGTCGTCTGTTTCTGATTGTTTGTTTCTATCTTCCTCTGATAAGCGGCAATAAATAGCAACTCTTGATTTTGATTCTATCATGCTTCGTTCTCCTTTTTGAGAAGACGAAACAAACTATCTCTACATAATGTTATTATAACATCTTGTAGGATAGTTTGTCTATCATCTGGCAGGAGTTGCCCTTCCTTTATTTTTTTCATATTGATTTATCAACTCTATCCATTTTAGAGTAAATGCTTTTGTAAACGCCGCTTTATCACAATTTTTAAAAACATTCTTGCAAACTACCTTTGCGTCATTTGCCATTGAACCACCTCACTACAATATATTTACAAAGTATGCAAAAATGCTTGTACATTATGAAAGAATTTGTCTATAAAGTAAGAAGTAATCAGATGGCTTTGGAAAGCTCCACTGGAATTTCACCATTCCCATTCTGATGGGTGAACCGCACCATGCGAGTGTATCATTATTCTGATATACGGGTCATGGCAGCAACTTTTCCAACAGTCGCTTACGGATCACTGGCGTGGTCGCTCGCTTCTTTATCCCTCCTTTTCATGGGTCATGGCGTTCCAGTCCGTCGGCTCACCGCATATCAAACGTATCTGATTACTTTATTCAATTTTCAAAGAACACTTGTAAAACGGAGCTGGAATGAGGTGGTATCACACTCCGTATATATTCGCTTATTTCACTCTGACTTCAAAACCTAGAATTGCTTTAATAAGGGCAGCTCTAATTCTGCCTTTCAGTTCCATATCGACCACAATATACATATTTCCGTGTTCATCATAGAACGGGCGTAAACTTGCTTTTGATATGTAAGCGTCATAGTGATTTAAAATTTTCTCTATTGCCACTTCGTCGCCATCAGCAGCTAAACTGATTGTGGAGAATAGAGGACACTTTTTTGTAGACTTCATCATGTTATAATTCCTCCTCGTACATATCTCTAATGAGCTTTAGTGAACACATTCTGTTTCTATAAACAGAGTTTCTGGAAATATCCAAAATCTCTGCGATTTCTGCGTCTGGTAATTCCAGAAAGTAGAACATCAACACAACATTGCGTCGTCTTTCACTTAATTTTTTGATTGCTTCACATAATTTCTCATCATAGACACGAACTTCTGTACCGAACACATCAAAGGAAGTAAATTCAAGCGAGTATTCGTCCGATACACCCAGCTGGTTTAATTCCAGCTCTGGTATTTCACAGAAAGATATTTCATGCTTTGCACGTCTGGCAAGTTCTTTGTTGTAGTTCTTTACAGTTCTGCCAATCACCTTACGAGCCAGACAGTCAAATTGAAGTCTTATAGCGTTCTCAAATGAAGAAGGTTTCATAATCTCACCTCCTTTCAAGTTGAAGTTGCTAAAGCGAAAAGGCTTTTTACCTCTTTCCGCACTAACACTCAACACGGAGGAGCGATTTGTAACCCGAATCAGAAAAAAATCAAAAAATTTTTTAAAGTAGCAAAAAAGCACAAGAGCAATACTGACGTGCTGTTCTTGTGCCTTATAAATTGTTCCTGCTATGTGATGTGAAAAACCATATACAAGAGCGATATAATCCGCAAAAGTTAAACGGATTTTTTTAACAAGCTACCAATGGTCGAATATTGTTGAATGTATAGGCATTCCATGCGGCTACCTCCTGAAGCCGCTAAAACAAAACCAACCAGTAGTTTGTTCACCGTTGGACAAAAATAAAACGGCGGCTGTATGAACCGTCGTTCTATCTAAAAGGACGTATAAAAGCATTACTGCTGACAACGGTTTTTTTTTACCGCCAAGCAGCATATATTGTTATTTACCTGTTTATAGGAACTGATAAACCTTGCAATACGTTTTACTGTACCTGTCACAAATTCTTTAGGAACAGTAAAATGTAGTGAGGTGATTAATTATGCGTAAAACAGAAGATAAATACGATTTCAGAGCCTTTGGTCTTGCCATCAAAGCGGCAAGGATGAAACAAGGTCTGACCCGTGAACAGGTGGGAGCAAAAATTGAAATTGACCCACGCTATCTGACGAATATTGAGAATAAAGGGCAGCACCCAAGTTTACAGGTGTTTTATGACCTTGTAACTCTACTTAATGTGTCTGTTGATGAAATTTTCCTGCCGACCAGTGACAAAGTAAAAAGCACTCGCCGCAGACAGTTGGAACAACAGCTTGATACTTTCGACGACAAAGATATGGTTGTCATGGAGAGCGTCGCTGCTGGTATCATCAAATCAAAGGAAGTGGGGGAAGATTAGTTCCTCCATTTTTATTTGCCTGCCAATCATACGGGATATGATGATAGGTAATAAAAATGAGCCGATAATCTATGAGATATGAAATCCTCTGAATTATCGGCTCTGCATCTAAGTGTCTGGCTCTTTGATTACTGTTATTTTTAATTTGCTGGCATTAATTAGGTTTTCCTGTTTGCATTTTGGACAATACAGTGGAAAATTTATCAACTTAGTATCCGTTCTGATTTTTGTTCTTGTTTTATTCTTGCATATAGGACAGTATATCCATTTTGCTGTTCCCATTTGTTTCCTTTCTGATATACTATTTTAATGTAAATTCACATGCCAAATAATAAGTGTCATAATCCCAATCTTTAGGGGATTCGAAATAAGAAATACTTACTATTATTCTATAGTGCCCTGATGGGAGTTCGCCATAAACCGAGGAAATATCAAATGATAAACTTAATCTTTCGGTGGGATTTATAACTGCATCATCTTCGTTATCTTTTGATGGGTCATAAAGTTGAGTTAATTGATACCATGTTTCTGATTGCTCCGCTTCAATTTCAAAATAAGCTTTAGAATAATGATACTCTTTGTTGGAGTTATTTTCTAAAAAAAATTTTGCGTTTTCTAAGTCAGAATACTCTTTTTCACTTGATGTAAGCTCAACATCTGATAAAGTATTAATTTTTTCCTCAGTTCCATAGGACGAAACCTCATAATTCTCTTTGAAATCCTGTGATGATATTATTTCTTCATCTGATGTTGAATTGCACCCGGACAAAATGCTTGTGACAGTTATTAAAATAATACAGATAATTTTTTTCATAATCGAAACCTCCTTTATAAGTGCTTAATGCAATTATATGGGGAAAATGTCTATTTTTCATCAACATATGCAATTTTTATACAAGCTGTAACACAGGCTCCCCCCTTATGATTATTTGAAATTTTTATTGTACCTCCATGCCTTTCACATAATATTTTACAAATGTTTAATCCCAGACCTAGATGTTCAGACGTAGTATCTTGCGATGGTTTATAAAATGGTAATGTTACACGTTCTATATCCGTACTTTTGAAACCACAGCCATCGTCAGAGACCGTAATCAATAAAAATTCCTCCTGTTTATTTACATCAATAGCTATCATCGACTTAGCATATCTAATGCTATTAGATAACAGGTTTTCATAAATTTGTATGATAATTTCAAGATTGATAAATAGAGTTTGCTGTTTATTACAATTTGTTTTAATCGTATATTCTATATCAGAACAGAGCATTTCCGTTGTATTTGATAAGGTTTTTAATAAGAAGTCAAAGTTTATGTTTTCTTTTTCGATTTCTATATCTTCTAAACGGTATAAGTTTGTCATAGCACTAACGTATTTTTCAAGCCGTTCCACATTGTTGCGTACTGTTGATAATTCGTCGAGTACCTCCTGTTGAGAAACTAATCCTTTGGGAATAAATGATAACAACATTGTGGTATGTCCTTTTAGTATTGTTAAAGGCGTGCGTAAATCATGTGAAAAAGCAGCATTTAATCTCCTTTGTTCAGTAAATTGCCGTATCATTTTTTGGTTGTTTTGATATAAACAATTTTTCATCTTCTCAAATGCAAGACACAGCCTCCCCATCTCGTCTTTATAAGGGTAAGGCAACGTAAAATCCAGTTCGTTGTTTTCGACTTTTCTGTATGCATTCGTCAGTAACTTTATGGGTCTTACTAATTTTCGGTTTACAAAGATAGTCACACAAAGAATCATGCTAATTGAAAGAACAATAGGAATGGTGACAATATTAACCACACCTAGAGCAGAATCCACAATTCTATCATGTTTAGTAAACTTTGGTGAAACTTCAATGTAAGAAACATGATTAGGATAAATATATTCTTGTACTGGACGTTCCTTTTGATAGTCTACAACAAAATTACATACTTCCTTTTCACTTGCATTATATATTGTGTATTCTGTTTGGTCTTTGTTATATTTCGCTGTAAATGAACCATTTTCAGGTATATCATACCTTGTTGTCATGTCCTCATATTTATAGTTAAGGTTTATTCTGTAATCATCTACAAGAGTAATAGATATAACACCTATTACAATACCAATCACTAAGGAAATAAGAGCATAAAAAACAAATGAATTTTTAATACTCATGTTGTCAATATAATGCCTTGAAATTTTTCGCCTTACTTTTTCCATTTATATCCGCACCCCCAGACAGTTTCTATATAAGGATTGTCGCCTATAGAAAGGAATTTTGTTCTTATCCGGCGTATATGTTCTGTAATAACAGAATTGTCGCCAGAACCATCTAAGCCCCATACTTTTTCATAAATTGTCTCACGATCAAAAATAATCCCCTTGTTTTGTGAAAGAAATTCAATAATATCAAACTCTTTCTTCGTAAAATTTATTTCAGCATTTCTATAAAAAACAACTCGTGATGAATAATCAATTACTATATTATTATCGAACTGAACTATTGCGGACGAACCATGTCTTTTTTCTCTCCGCAAATGTGCAGCAACTCTGGCTTCTAATTCATCAACGGAGAAAGGCTTTACAACATAGTCGTCACCACCGACAGCAAATCCTTTGATTTTATCACAGTTCTCAATCCGAGCTGTTAAAAAAATAATAGGACAGGACACAAAATTCCTGATTTTTTCACAAATTGTAAAACCATTCATATCTGGCATATTTATATCTAATAAAATAATATCTGGATGTTTTGTGATTGCATTCAGTGCTTCTTTTCCGTTAATTGCTGTGTATACTACATAACCAATTTTGCAAAAATATTGATTTAGCATTGATACAATATCTCTTTCGTCGTCTACAATCAAAATGCTCTGTGCCATATCTCGTTCCTCCTTAGAAATATATCTTATCATTGAAAAAGCAATTTTTTATCAACTATGTCCACATACTACTGTTAAAAATTGATAGATTTTAGCTGTTTTAATTATTATAATCTCTTAAACGAAATGTAACAACTATATTAATCAGCTTGCAAATCATACCGAAATGAGGCTTGCGGAGCATACTATACGGTTTATGACGCAAGCCTTGATTATTTATTCTACAATCTTCCAGTTATCGTCCTTATGTAACACAAGCTCATACTGTGAGATTTGCGTCATTTTCGACTTGTTATCCAGATACTTCACAGACACACTGACCTTGAGGTTATCGCCGTCTTTGGTAAAGACAGGGTTTACCAGTTCCGAAAATACATAGTCGCCGGAAACAGGAGCAAGCACACCGTCTTTGACGTAATAGGCAAGTTCTTTTTCCGTAGCTGTCGGATACAGCTTAAAGAATGTTTCCAAGAAAGCGGTAGCGTCCTTGACTGTGTCGGAACTGACACTGACATCTGCTTCCTGTACTTTCGGTTCATACTTTGATTTCTGTACCGCCGGAGCAAGGGTTGGATTCTGGGTAATGACCATTGCACCGTCCTTATCCACATGAACGGTCACGGTGTAGTTTTCTGTGACTGCCTGTGTCTGTTCTCCATCTTTTACCTGCTGATCTACTTCGTAGGCAACGGTAAAATCGTCCGTTCCAGACT
>OLPL01000043.1_pt1 | contig 95393 bp, 147 predicted proteins | sample 1673211 | NCBI WGS metagenome assembly OLPL01 (sample SAMEA3136766, study PRJEB25190) | human gut metagenome | reverse complement strand
ACAAGATAACAGACAGATGGTATGCCAAACAGAATGCTCAGAAATTCTCTACTGGGCCTAAATGTCCAACCTGTGGCTCCACCAATATCCGTAAAATCTCTACAGGAGAACGTATGGTATCAGTAGGGATGTTGGGATTGTTCAGTAAGAAGATTAACAAGAGCTTTAAGTGCAATGCATGCGGATATACATGGTGATAGTTTATGAGTAACTTTAAAGATGATGATTATGTTAAAGAGTTCATATGTAGGACACAAATGAATTATTTTATGATTCAAAAATTAGCTGGTCATAATAAAGAAGCAAAGATTTCTTATTTGAAAAAGGTTATGTCTGCTAATGAATTTGAATATCAAAAATGTTATGAGGTCACTCAATTAATTAACTCTTTTTTGGGATTACTTGTTTTTCCAAAAGAGAAATATTTTAATTATCTATCTAATAGAAAAAATAATTTTCAAAATGTGCCTACATTAAAAAGACTCACTAATAAGACGTATAATGAGAATTATAAAAACACTTATAAAGAAAATAATTGTGAAAGAAATGTAATCAAACATTTAAGGAATGCTGTTTGTCATGATCGTTTAATGATTCATCCATTAACTCATAACGCAAGTACTGAAATAAAAGCTATACAATTTGAAGATGAAGATATTAGAGAAGACCATAAAGGAAAATTTTCTCTTATTATCAATATAGATGATTTGGAAAAAATATTATTAGAGTTAGATCAATGTTTTTTAAATCACTAAAGGTTATATTCTGAAAATTAATCAATAATTTCTTTTAGACAGTCAATAAAACTATACTATGGAGGTTTAAAGATTATGGAAATATTAGAATGTCCTCTTTATAAAGAGTGCAAGGAAGAGGAATGTCCGTACTTTGAAAACGAAGATTGTACGTATTATATTAAACATAAAGAAGCAGGAGAGTAATTTCTTGCTTTTGTGCTTACATCACCTTTGCACATAAGGTAAGATTGCTTACGAGAGTAAGATGTATTTACCCTTTAATTTATTCGGCGTAAGCTGCCTAACAGTCCTGACTATTCCCTCTTGATCCAGAGACCAAGTTCCCATTATAGTCGATGAACGTTCTTCTCAGAGAGAAGCTTCGCTGCAGATCACCCATATATATACGTTGTTACTATACCTATTACATTGCTGTAATAGGGGAGTAGTATATACTTCGGTTCACCCTGAATGCTAAATTAAAAGCATTTCTCTATTCCTTCGAATAAAGACAGTTTCGGTTGTTTGCTTAGTAACCCCTTTCTCATATGAGATCGTTCCGTGTCACCACCAGGTTACATGGGGCGTTTTCTAAAGGACCAACTGATAATTTGTCCCACCCCAGTTCATAGCATGGCTAACAAGCATACCGCCGACTCCGGCTAAGGATTTATTAAGCCCCAAACCATTTAAGAGTCCTACAGCGCCGTTGCCAATATCAAGCAATCCTTTAAAAGTATTAGTACTACCTTCTGATTGCCATAACTGTGACCAAGATTCTTTAATTTTAGTTGTTTTTGCTTCGATAGAATCAAGGTATGTATTAAGCTCGTTCTGAGCTGAATTTTGATAATTATTTGCGGAATCATTATAAACATCTGTAAGTAATTCAGGATGCTGTAATATGGATGCAAGAATATTACTTCTATTTTTTCCTGCCATCATTTCAAGCAGAGCAGCCTGTCTATTCTGACCATCTGCCAAATCTTGCTTACCAATATCATCCCAAACCTGAGAGATATCTTTTAAAATATCATAAGTATCTCTATAGTTTCCATTCATATCAAGAATAGAAACTCCAGCCTTACCGTTAACGGCAGTAAGAGATTTAATATTTGAATTAAGTTTAGAAGTGGTCTCTACAAGACCTTCTGTATCTTCACCCATAGAAGATAATTCTTCAGCAGAAGTGCCTCTAAGTCGTAATGCAATTGTTCTAAGACCAGCACCTACCTTCGATGGATCCTGCACTACACTATTTGCTGCCGTAACGAGAGCAACTGATTTATCGAAGTCATTTCCCGCTGCTACTAATGCTGAACCTGAATCTTGTAAAGCAGTGGCAATTCCGTCTGTAGAAATTGCATAGTTGTTACCAATAAGATTCATTTTATCAACGAGATCCATAGAATCATCAACTTTTACGTCGTATGCTTTCATCATGGAAATCATAGCGGTTGTTGCATCATCTATAGATCCGAATTCTGATACATTTTTTAAAATACCTGTATTTTTAGCTAAAGTCTGAGATTCATTTAAGCTATATCCAAGACGAGAAAAATCAGCAGCACTACTAGTAATCTGAGTGGTTGTACTACCAATGTCTTTGGCATCAGTTCTAGCCTGAGTAGTAAAGTCTCTATATTCTTGTTTTGTACCATCTGATGTTTTCTTAAGTTCAGTCATCGCTGAATCTAATTCTTTTATTGATTCGACACCGGATCTGACACCTGTTGTTAATGCTTGGAATCCAAAATTACTTACAAGATACTGGCTAAGACTACGGAACTTTTGTCCCATTTCAGAAATATAACTAGATAAAGGTTTTACACTTTGAGTAACTTTAGTAAGAGATTGGTCAATATTACCTGGACCATTTTTATATGCTAATTGATATTTTTCAAATACACCAGACCCTCTATCAATAGTAGCATACATTTTACCTTGTGCTGCATTAAACTCTGTTGTGTATTTGCTTCCTTTTGCCAGATCTGCTGACATTTGTTCCATCTTAAGACGGACCTTATCAGATGCTGGATCTAAATCTGTACCAATATATTCTGAACGGCTATATCTATTTGGAGTACGTGAGAAAAACTGATTAGTATTACCGAGATACCTAGCTTGACGATTGGCTTCAGAGTGGAGAGCAGCAAAACGTACTTGCTCAGTGTCTCTTTCGTCTCCAGTAAGAGTCGCAAGACTATCACGAGATTTTTTTAATTGCTCATATGTATCATTGAAAGATTTTAATCTTTCATCATAACCTTGTCCTAGAGTTTTATCTAATGGTTTACCATTGTTAGGATTATATACTTGAGCCATTTTATTGAATGTCTTCTGTTTCTCACCCAAATTAGTGATAACTTTGTCGTATTCTGAAGCACTCTGAGTCATTGCTTTGTATGCTTCTTGATTCTTAGCCTGGGCTTGTCTAACATCAGCAGCAGTAGTAGCCCAATCAGCAGCTGTCCCATTGCTCCGAATTTGTTTTGCTAGTTCGCCATTGCGGCGATAAAGGGAATTCCTGGATTGCTTATATGTAGATTCATTGATAAGTCCTTTAACATACTGGTCCTGTAAAGTGCCAGCAGTTTTCATATTCCTTTTAATTTCAGCTTGAGCTTGTCTAAGAGTAATACCTGCAGATCTTGCAGTATTAGAAGAACTAGTAGTTTCTCCAACAACTATTTTACCGTCTTTAGTTTTTATATTGTCTCCAACAGTAAGCTTAATAGAGCCCATGTTTTTAGCTGTAGATTTTATTTCATTAAGTTTGGCTAAAAGTCCATCAAGCTCCCCCATAATACCTTGATTTACAGAAAGTTTTACTTCTCCTAGATCAAGTTTGCCCTGATACTTTGACAGCTTACTGGCTGTATTAGCCATAGATTTTAAAGCTTTTTCGGGATCGACCATCTGTTCTACAAGATTAGATCCCTTAATAATAGGAGTATTTTTAGCGGCTTTGGCAGTTGCTTTACTTATTGTTTTTACCGCTGTCTGTGCATTCTTAGTTAGCTGTTTAGTATTACCTAATTCCACACCTAGTTTAATGTGCTTCTCTTTTAAAGAATTAATTCGTGTTTCTAATGCATTTAGCGCACTGTCTTCAACTTCTACACCAACGTTTATTATATAATCAGCCATTTTCTCACCTCACTTTATAAACCAACAGAATGTAATCCGCTGATAACGAATTTTGTTGCTTGCCCTTTGGCATGCATTTTTCTAGCACGAAAATATTGTTCCCAATAATTTCTGATAGGAGTTATTGTTTTACGAAATCCATGATTACCTGTTTCAAAACCCCAAGAAAAAACTATTTCTGGATCACCTTCCAATGGTTCCCATATGCCATGTCCTCCAGACATATGGCTTGAATCAAATCGTGCTCTAAGCTCTGCACTTCGACTATAAGCAAAGCCTGTAATTGTATGAATATTTTTTAAATCATAAAGTCTATAACCATCCGCCCAAGAGGAATAGTCATTATAATATTTTTCTTCTGACTGTTGTGCATCTCTTTCCATCTTAGGCTTGTAGTCATTAACAAACTGCTGTAAACCAATAGTTATTCCCTGGTCAATCAGCTTTCTTAACTGTGGAATTGTCCCCATCTTTTACATCAGCCAACTTTCGTAAATAATCTAACTGTTCCGGAGTAGCTTCTTTAAAAACATTTTCTAATATTCCAAATAATGCACTTAATCTATTAGACATAGAGTTAGTAAATGAAATACGAGCAGAAAGTGTTTCTTCAAACATAGCGACCATATCTCCATAATCAACACCAATCATTTCAATAATTTTATCTAAAAGACCAGAAGATACTAAGGCATCATAAGCATCAAGACCTTCTTCGTCTTCGTAGGTGAGATTAGTATAGATAACCACACATGTCAGAGAAAAGTTTAAATGCTTATTCATTGGTTCGTATGTAAGAAGAGAAGTATCATATTCAATAATACTTTCAATAACTGTATCTATAAGTGCTCGTTTAGTAGCAAACGGCACATAATTTTCAACTTCAAGTTTTTCTAAAGCCCCTACTGGGTTCTCTTTATATTCTTTTACAAATTCTAAAATATTAATTTCCATCCTTTTTTCCCTCTTTCTTCCTTGCTCTTTTTAAAGCTTCATTTTCATCCCAATCGATCCAACCAGTAGACTTAGTATGAGTGATCCATACATAGTCCAAATCAGGATAGATATAATACATCAGTTTCCGTTTAATCTTGGCAGAAGGATCAACCATTCCACCTTTAGTGTCGTAGACACGTTCGCTTCCATCTGAGTATTTGACCCAAAAGTCAGCAACATAATCTATTGCACGTATAGTCTTTCCATTATGCCTGAAAGACGGTTGCAATTTATATTTTTTTTGTAATTCATAATCTACAATTTCACCAGAGTCCAATCCAGCGCATATGATGTCTTCATAAAATCTTTTCTCTAATAGAGAATCGAAACATACTTCTTTTTCTGTTTTTCTATCTATAACAGTACGATTCTGTTTACCTTTAGTAGTTTGATCGACACCATATTTAGATCTTTTTTTATAGTTCCTCACGTTATCACTCCAAAGTATAATTTTGATATTCTTTGTAATACGGATAACTTTCTTTTTTATCAAACAACATTACAATCACATCTGGACTATAATAAACATCTAAAGGTTTTAATCCATGTTTGAGGTAGAGTTTCTGTTGATTTGGATCAATAATTTTTACTGCTTGAACAGGATCATAAGGAACTCCTTTTAAATTAGGTATTACAATCTCCATTTAATTCCTCCGAAAAAAATAAGGGGAAACTGCAAAAAATAGTGCGGCTTTCCCCTCAATAAAGTATTTAATTTTCCGTCACTATTTTTTTGTGTTTCACAATTGGTTTGGACTGTTCGATTTCTTCTTTCTTTATAATTTCATTTACCTGTTCCTGAATTGGTTTGGTAAATTTAATTTTATGAGAAATAATCTTATCCAGCTCTTTCTGCGCTTCTTCTTTGGTGAGATCTTTGGTATTATGTCTTGCAATAACTCCATAAACGTCTTTGCATTCTTCTGTATCAAAAGCCATCATCCACATTGGTTTGTTCTCATCCTGAGCACATTTAGGACAATATTCATATGATGTTCCGCAAGTAACACAAATTCTTGGTTTTGATTTCATTGAGTTTACCTCCTTTCCTTAGAAATGCCCCAGTTTATCACCGGGGCATAATAAATTAAGGATTATTCTTCCTCAATATCATCCTCTGTCATTACGATGTAATACAGTGGAGCACCTGCCTGACAATAATCTCTCTGAGCTACACCAGAGAAAGAAACAGTACTGTCTGTTTCAAGAGTCAGATCACAATCTGGAGATACCTGGAAACTTGGGAATACAATATAAGCAGCACGTACAACATCTACAGAACATGTGTCAGATACAAGTACTTTCATTGTCAGAGATGAAGTTTTCGGGAATTTGTCTGCTTCATTCACAACTTTAACCCCTTTAGATGTTTCATACTCATATTTAGCAATAAGAGTACCGGTTACTCCTGTTGGAAGAGTGATTTTCCCAGATGCTTTATCATACACAAATTTGTCAGTGTCTGCAGCAGCTCCGTCAGCCAAAGTATAAGCCTTTCCTAAACAACCATTGCTTTCAAGAGCATAGAGTTTTGTAAGGGCTTCAGGTCTCTGACTTTCAGGAATTACGTATTCTTTGATACCTGTGGTGTCAATATGTAAAACCTTTGGTGCTTTAAATTTACTATCTTCGGTAGCAATTACTTTGTCTGTACCAAATGTCTGAGACAACATAGAAAGAGAAAGTAAATTACAATCAGCAGATACTTCTACAGATTTAGAAGTATAAAATCTCTTAATCAATACACCAAGAGCATCTGTTTTATCTTTACTTTCAGAAGTTGTATTAATAGAAACATTAGATAAATTATTCAGAAGATAGATAATGTCACCATCGCTATTTTCACCGATAATTTCTAAGACTCTATCAATAACTAAAGAATCAAAATTAGCCATAATGTGTTTCCTCCTTATTTATTATTTGGTCTGTGTGACCCTAACATTGCTGGAAGAAACTCCTTCATTAGATAGGTCACGCAACCAATTTAGTTGTTTGAGTAGATTTGGATTCTTAGACATATCAACCATTCCGCTGTACATTCCTGTAGAGATGGAAGTAGCAGTATTAATGGCTTGAATCCTTTGGACGGAATCTAAAAATGCATAGATTCCAAGAGTTTTAAGACTGTTAATGTCGTATTTGAAACCAGGACTATTTACCATAGAAGAGATTAGCGGCAATAAAAAAGAATCCTCATTGGATTCTTTTAACGCAACTTTAGCTTTTTGAGCTTTTTTAGCTCTATCATCATCTATTAATAATCTTAAAGTTTCTTTATTGGCAGCTATTTCACGTTTAGGATGTATATTATGCATACCACGGATATAGCCAATAATTTCAGTGTAAATATTACGAGTGATAATTACCTGTCCATTTTTGTCAACAAGCATTAACTCATTATTCTGAGGATTTATCATTGGTTCCATATCTTTTAAAGATATCCTATTACCAAATAATAATTTGGTATCTTTAACTCCAATATCCCGGGTTAGTAATATAAATAATTCAAAATCATCTAATTTACTATAATTATACCCCATATCCCACAATTCAGATTTATAATCAGATGGAACAGAACATATCTTATAAACAACATTGAAGTAATGGTTTTCACCAAATTTCGCTATATCTAATATAGAAGGCTGATGAACAGTGATGTATTTATTAATGACTAAATCTTCTCCTAAATACATAAGAAGCTTATCCATAATAATCACGACCTAATCTATCTAAACGATTACTCATAAGTCTATTTTGAACGTCATTTGGAGCAATTTGCTGGAAATACATATTTCGATAATAGTATCCATTTTCGGCTACTTTTCCAGAATCATATGTTTTGATTAATTGTGTACCAAGTATATTAGACCATTGAAATCTTTCTTTTACTAATGCGGCCAATAAATCCTGACGATCTATACCCCATAATGTATTAACATCGTCTTGATGACTAATAGTTCTAAAAATAATTTGCTTATAAACCATTACTTTATTTGAATCAACATTTGATGTATCATTCACTTCAAAACACAAAAAATTTTTAACTGTACTCTGTGCATCAGGTATTTTAAGAAATGAATAAATATTTACGTTATAATAATCTTCTGGGCAGGCATTGACTGATAGGAGATCTTTGTTATTAAGTATTTCTATAATATCTGGATCTTTATATATATCTTCAAGAATTTTTCTTTTATCATAAGAAATACTATCAAATCCTTCTTCTTTTCTATTAGAAAGAAGTTTTTCAATACGTTCTTGATTCATCGTGTCACCTCCAGCTCTATAGAAGCCTTATCTTTTCCCGGAAGAGAAGCTGTAATTTTTATTACTTTGCCTAAATTATTATAATTGAGTAATGCTTTTATCTCTAAGGATGATACTCCTTCATTAATTTCAAAGTCATCTAGTAAATCATTTAATGATTTTGAAACGCCATCAAATTCGTATTCCCAAGTAACAGTTGGTATCACATTATTATCAGGTTCTATAGAAATAAGTCTTTTAGATCCTCCAACTCTTAAAGTAGGAGAGGAGCCAGAATGCTTTAAGGTGATTTCTTCAACAACAGGTTCCTGGGGGAGTATAAGTGAATCATAGTAATCACAAATACGTAATTCTGTATTATCTGTGTTTTTATTAAAATGATCTTGCTTTAATGTTACCTTTGTGACTCCGCATGGGAACGTATCTTCTAGTTTTGACACTTCAAAAACTAAAGGCCTAATCATAGAATCACTCAACATGAAACGATCATTATAATCAATTGTTTCTGTAATTGGAGTAGTAGGAACAATAAACTGCGATTGGTTGTCTACGGACGTAAAGAAGCCATCACTCCAAACACCACTGTTATAGTTATTACGATTCCTTAAGATACCAAAACAACTATAAATTTGTTTATTTTTTACCCATTTAAACATCCAATTACATTTAAGAATGTTATATCTTATGAAAGAATTTTTATCATTCTTCCCTAAAATAAGCCATAGCTCATGAACACCTGTGTTCTTATCCGGTATTTCAAGATAAAAACCAAAACGTTCAATGCCATCTTGGTTCATATATTTCTTTTCAGGGAAATAGCCAGGTCTGAACTGAGCCAGATACTCAACCTGGTCTTTGTTGATTGTATAGACTTGAGAATACTGATATTTAATTTCGACATCTTCTAAGTATTCCATTGTCCTAGAATACAGTTTGCATTGTCTGTAACCTAAGTCATTAGTGAAAGTCTTCTGCATGATTTCATCTGACTGAGTACGAATACTGTCTGATACTGTATCACCGCATAAAGCCATTCTTTTTTTGAAAATATCACTCATGATTATCACCTATCTTATCTATGATAGAATGAGCATCAAAAATTATTTTTCTATATTTCTGATGGTTGAAATTAGGATTATTAAATTCAAGTTTGGCACATTCTATTGTATTAGCTAAATCAATTACATAAGGTGACGGGATTAATTCAGCCAATGCTGCAATATATAATTGCAAGTTATTAAAATAATTATCAAGTTTGGGATAAGCATTTTCTTGATAAATTAAAAGCCAATGAATTTTATTATGTAGTAATTCTATATAATCAGAAAACTGATTGTCATTAAAAGTTCCATATTTATACTTCATTCTGATCACCATCCAGATAAGAATTACTTCTGGAAGAGTGATTCCTAAAATATTTTCTGGCTTCCTTCTTATATTTCTTTTGAATGCTCATAATATAATTGGCATGTTCTTTTTGGCTGGTCCATTTTTCATCTTTTGAACCATAAAACATATTAGTATGCTCTAAAGAATTCAAACGAATATCATACCAAGCAACGACCATATATAAAGCAACGACTTCTATTTCACCATTAGTAAGGGTGTCCTCGAATTCGAACAGAACATCATTTTTTTTCGTTAAATCATGTTCTATTTTTAACTTGTCTAATTCAATCATTGCAATAGCACTATTTAGCCATTCTAAGCATAATTCAGTCCAGTCATCAGACGCTAATTTCAATACTTTTATGTCTTCAACTTTATTTTCAAATCGTTTAAATACTGTTTCATAAGAGGTCATAGAGCACCTCCTAAATCATTTTTTCTAACTCTGTACCACAAATTTCATCTACAGCACGTACTTTCTGAATAGAATCAAATGTACCATTATCCAGTCTAGTTGCTACCTCAATTTTAATTGCTGTTTTAAGTCCCTTAGGAACTTCAGCAAGTGCTTTCTTAAACTGAGCTGGTGAAAGAGCAAGAAACTGATTAATATCAGAAGCATCATAAAGATTATCATAAAGATCTTTTACATCTTTCCATCTAGGATCCTCTAATAATTCATCATTCTCAATCTGGAAACATGGATCATAAATATATGGTGATCGGCTAGATTTAAGAGAGTACAAATCTCTATATTCTACTTCACGAACATCTCCATATCCATCCCAACGGTATAGAATATCACTCTGTTTACCAGGCATAAATAATGTTCCCTGCACTAAAGAACGACATTCAATAAGTTCGTTCTGTTCAAACTTTTTAGTAGTTTTAACAGGAGCTGTTTCCTTTGTAGTATTTTCAGTAGTAGCAACAGTTTTTGTTGCAGCTCTTCTTGTTGCCATGTTATTACTCCTTTTTAATCAGTTAAAGAGGTGGTAATTCCACCTCTTTAAATAGTTTTTTATTTAAGTGTCCAAACTCCGAAACGCTTTCCAATAATTGTGGCCACACCCATTTTAATCTGATATTCATACTCAATAGTTTTATCCATATTTGTATTTCCATCAGATACTTCTTTAATCTGAGCGTCACCTTCATTGTAGATCTTGATAAATTTGTTATCAGCTACTGGCATAATCAGAAGTTTAGTATTATCTACTAACTTTTTACTTGTGTCATTGTTAGCAAATCTCTGTGGAATTTCAACAAGACGAATACCTTCAAACATACCTAAACGGCCTGTAGTGTGTCTTTCATCTTTCATTGCATTAGATACCCAAGTGATATCTTCCATAGCAGATAACTTTGCAAGAGCAGATTTAGTACCCATAACAACTACTTCATCACCTGTAGCCATCTGTACATCTTCAATCAGAGTCATAAACTCATCTTTTGTAGCTGCTGCAAGTGTACCTGACTTATTAAACTGTGTAGATGGAAGAACCTTCTCACCTGCTGCCATTACAGCTGCGTATACCATATCGTTAACTTTTTTGTCAAAAGCTTCATAGATTTTCTGTACAAATGCAGCCCAGTCAATACGACCTGCCATAAACAGCTCATATTCTGCGTAAATTTTACATTTATATTTAACACTTTAATATCATTTTTCAATTAGTTCCCATGTTAATTTTTCTCCGGTAATGGGATGTTTACCGGCACTTTTAAGTCTACCTTTAATACAAGAAGTTATACTTCCTCTATTAACGCCATACTTATCTGATGCATATTTTATACAATCAAATGTTTCATTTAATTGTGGGCAATACACTTTAAGCGCTCTTGGATTTTTATCTCCAGATGTCGCTTGACTTAGTTTTTTCAGGGTAGTTGTTGAGAGATTTTCTCGAGAATGTACTTGACTTAATTTTTTATGATCAAAGTTTTTCCAATCAAAATTTTTCCAATATTCTTTTTCATCTTGAGAAAGAGCGTTATACTCATCTAAATACATATAGTTATGTTTTTGACGACACCATGAAATCATAGTTGCTGACTGAACGTTGGCATTTTGAGCTGCATCATTTACATAATTGTAGATAGCCCCATCTTTTAATGATATTACTGATTTGCCGATAGAAGTATTTTCTCCACCAGTAGTCAGATTATATCCATTTTCATGTGATAATGATTTATAAAAACGTATATAATGACATTCTTGTTCACTGAGATTCTCTTCATCACATAACTCAATAACATAAAACTTAAAATTTTCTTTGCCGTACTTATCCCAAGCAGCTTGTAAATACTGATTGACATGAGTGTGAGAGTTTAATTCTGTTTTATGCTCAGACCATCTCCGTTTTATATCTCTTGACATACCAATATATTTTTTATTGTTGAGTATATTCTCTATGCAATAAATGCCACATAGTTTTTCTTGCATGTATACTTCCTTATATAATTATTTTGAAAAATGATATTAATTCAGACGCTACTCTGTGTTGGCTAAAAGCCCTTTAGCTTTCACTAAAGATTAGACTATATCTTCACCCTAATTGAGGGTGCGCACCACTTCGAACTACCAATCGCTTGTAGTTCTACTCTGTTTCCAGATAGTCGTTGAACCTTATCCTGTTCGGATCTTGGCTGCTGATTCTCTATTTTAAGCATAATAAAAACACCTGTTATAGGTGTTGAGTGCTCTTGATATTTAGGATTTAACCTTGTATCATCTAATTACTTCTTTCTATTTTCATAACATTCACGCTTAGTTTTATTTCATACTTACGTTGTAGTGTAATTAGCTTTAAGAAATTCCAGCAATTCAATGCGTTAGTTTGTGCAAAGCACTTTACAGTACTTGGGGACTAAAAGTTAATCCCATACCATGAAGTTCTAACAGAGAATGTCTGTCCTTCTGCCAGACGCTGTCTGATCAGGTCATGATGGTTACCGGAAAGTTCAGACACTGTCAGAATAACCTCATCCGGCACATAGAATTCATTAGTATCACCGTCAGCCATAGATTTGATTTCTACAAATTCATTGAAGAATGGGTTCTCTCCCCAACCAGAAACAAGCAGATTCTCTACTGTTTCTTCGATAATTTCAAATACATCAATTTTATGTCTACGAATAGCTTTTCTAAGTTCTTTTCTTGAGCAGTTTTCATCTACTCCAAGTACAGAGAACATAATCTCTCTGATTTTATCATTAGCATCTTTTGTAGATACTTTTTCTTCTCCCTTAGCTGTGTCAAACATAAGCTGGGAGTACTCTGCATAATCATTTTCAGCAAAAATATTTCTTACTTCATTACTTGAAAAATTAAGTTTCATTATGTATTCCTCCTTTCATTAACCAATTGTCAGCTTTTTGTCTGTTACAGTTACAGTTGCACCTTTAGTAGGAGTACCGGTAAATCCTTCAGCTGATACTTCAAATACATCACCTACATAAAGCTCATATGCTCGAACGATGTCACCGTTTGCATTGTAAAAATTACTTTCATGTTTAAGAGCAGTAGTATATTCTTCATATAACATTGGTACCTGAAGAACTAACAGTGCATCTCCTGGTGTTTTAACTTCTACATACCAGTTTCCGTTAGCTGCCTTATCCAGTACTACACCAGCAAAATCAGTAGAATCTTTTGCTTTATAAGTCTCCGGTTTGATATAATCGCCTTTTGCAACAATTGATCCATTATCCAGATCTTCTTCAATCTGAATGTTATAAATATGCCCACACAGGGTAGCTTTCAGCTTTGAACTACCAGCAACAGCGTGTTTTTCAGCAGCGGCCATAAATTTCTGAAAATTAGATGCCATTTTTATTTCCTCCTTTAAATATTTTTAGGCAATAAAAAAAGAGCTATTTGATAGCTCAATCCTTAAATAAACTTCCATACGGTTTCTTAGCTCTCTTAGGTTCATTGAAATTGATAGCACTAGGTTTCTGCTGATAGTTGAAAGTGCCTTTTTCTTTAACATATTTACCTAAAATAGCATCGGCTCTTGTCTGTACTTCTTCTACACTGTAGATAGCCTGATTTTTGATCAGTTCTTTAAAATCTTCTCTATCTTTCAGTTCGGTGTAAATTTCAGCACCAAGAACAGTTTCTTTATCTTTTGATTCATACTCATTAACTCTATTCTGAAGAGCAGCATAATTACTTCTGAGTTCTTCTAATTCACTTTTTTCTGAAAGTGTAAGATACTCTTTAAATAATTCTGTTCTTTCATCTGAAAGAGATACTGCATCACCATCTTTTGTATAACCCTGGCGGAAGATCTTACTTTCGTCCCAGTTACTATATACAAAATGGTCATCATATGTAGCATTGATAAAATACCATTCGTTATCATTTTCTTCCCAAGTAGACAGAAGAGTATATAATGCACCTCTTACATCTTCATGGCTAATTTCAAAAGTAATTTCGGTATTACCATTTTCTTTCTTAGTGTATTTTTTCTTATTGCTAAATTCTGAATTGCCATCTGATTCTGGATCAGCTTCCGGACCAGCACCTGGTTCTTTTCCCGGTTCGTCTGGATCTTCTGTACCTTCGAATAATTCAGCAAACTTAGCCTCTAACTCTTCATCGGACATAGACTCATAATCAAAGTCAAGGTCTTCAACAGTTTTAGAGTATTTCTCTAATAATTCATTGAGTTTCAACGTTTGGTCTCCTCCTTTCGTTGGTTCTTCAATTTCAAACTTAGCAAGAGTCTCCTGCAAAGACTGAATAACCTTTAGTAATTTTTCTTCTGTATTAGTAAAAAGACTATTATTCTCTTCACTGAAATCAGCAATATCTAATCTGGCACCCTCCATACCTTCTTCAACAGGTTTTTCAGTAATAGGATCAGTACCTAAACAAGTTACGCCATTATATCTAAATTTATCTAAATGAAGTACTTTATCTTTAGTGTCAAAAGAAAGTTCTGAAATACTTAATTCACAACTTACTTTACTTCCTTGTTTACGCTGAATAATTTCACATGCTGGAGCGCAATAATCGTTATAAATTACCGCATCGGCAACAACATATGTTTTATCATGATCTTTATCATACTCAAGATGATATCCTTCAGGATTGACAAAAACACCAATAGGTTGCTCAATGTATGTAACGTTCCCATCATCATCAAACTCCATGGCGTGAGAAGTAAAATCAGTAGTTCCATCGGATAAAGTGGTAATAGCGGCCAAAACTGGTCTATAGTGTAAAGAAGGTAAAGCTTCTAACTGAGCCTCTTCAGATATGTAAGATTTATTTCTGTTTTCATATAAATGATTTACTTTGAATTTGGTTCGTAAAAAACCATCATCCTCATTAGAATCTTCTAATTCAAATTTTGCTGGAACTTGTACTGCAATATTGTATCCAGACTCTTTGGCACTGAATACAGTTGTCTGATTCCTTTGTTCAAAAAAAGAATAAAGATCATCTAATGTAAGTACTTTTTTCTTCATGTTAGCCTCCTTTCTATTATGTATTTTTATCCTCATAGAAGAGGAGCACTAACTTGCACAATAAATATCAGTATAAGTTAGTTTATTTATATCTATGTTTACATTTGCAAAAGAAAGAGATGGACAATTTGCAAATGTATAGATACCTTTAGTATGGCCGACCTGAGGAAAACCAATAGATTTTAAAATATTTGCTGTTTCCTGATCGGTAGTTCGAATAAAATGTTTGTTCATTTATCATCACCCCTGTTCACTGGACTTTTCTGATTCTCTACTTTTTTCACCTTCATCTGTAAGGTTGTCAGATTGAGGTCTTCCACCTTTTATATCATCTGTTTTACCATCAATAACTTGCTGTGAGGCAGACCCACTCAATGTGAAAGAAGTACTAAATGGAATCCATGTTTCGTGTAGTTTAAGAACAGTATTTTCAAGATAATCCATAGATAAAGCTTCAAGAGGTGAGATACCATCAAGAGCAGCAACGGCTAGCTTTACTGGCACACCTCGTTCTCCAGATTTCATAAGTTCTTCTTTTTTAGAAGCTTTTGTATAAGGAGATACCTCAAAATATTTTACTTTAGCATGATCATCACCAATAGCAAAAGTAAGGTATCTATTAACTCGTTCCTCTATTTGGGGGAGAACAGTTTTAATTGCCATCATTGTGTCACAAAGAATGGCAGCAGAAGAAGCAGTTGTGCCTGAAATTTTGTCATTATCAAGAATTTGTGCACCACCAGAATTTTTAAATAAGTTCGAAGTAGCAGTAGCAATTCTATTAACATCTTGAGTCTGGTCACCTTGAAACTCTATAGGCTCAATTTTAAGAGGGGAGATAGCTGCAGATACACAGTCTGGGAGAGATTCGACCAGCCTATTATAATATTCAATAGCTGTGTCAATGTCTACTGAGAAATCATCTGGTTCGTCAGAGTTAGTAAGTGTTTCTAATCTTGCAACCAGAAGTTTATAGATTGATAAGTCATCTTTTACCGACTGAATACTTTGGAGATCAATAAGATCAATAAGTGGTTCGAACAAACCAGAAAGAGGTGGCATATTGAGTGTTGGATCATCAATGTTAACTTTAATTACAAAAGTTCTTTCTGGATCCAACTCTTGCCAACGAAGAGTATTGTCACTTTGAAAAGAGTTGTATTTAGAATTAAATTCAGAATCCCAGTATTCTAAGTCGGCAGTATGACTTCTGAAATAACTGAAATCAAAGGCACAATTAAGAGTGCCATCATAATTGACAGAAGATACTTTACAATAATCTCCATCAAGAGGGTAAATGAAAAAACCCGAATCATCTTCATATGTGTAACCATAAAATGTATCTTCTCGCCATGCGATTAATAGACATTTTAAAATCTCTGACTGCATATTCATTTTATCAAGTTGTACTAAAGTATTGAAATAACTGGTCTTTATTTTTTCATCGTCATGCGCATCCTCAGTAAAATCTATCTGAGGTATAACATTAAGAGCTGTTAAATCTACCATTTCTGCCTGATAGGAGATAAGTCTTCTGTAATCATGAGAAACTCTATATAAGAATCTACTCAAATTACGAAGGTTAGATTCATTGGTTTTAGGGTTCTGCATATACTGTCGCAGTTTATCTTTACTAAACACAGTAAATGTTCTTGTTTCCGTTTTAGTTAAATCAATAAGCTGCACAGCCTGTTTCACCTGAGCAAATTTCTCTTGTAATGCTTGTTGCTTAAGAGCATAATTTTTTATCTCTTGAGTTGTTTTTTCTTCTTTAATAGCCAATGTCTCACCTCCTAACTAAACATTTTTCTTACTACACCTTTACGAATAGGCATAGCAGCAGCTATATTTTCTTTTTTTGGACGTTTCTTATTTTTAATATGTTCTCTACGAAGTTCTGAGAGTCCATAACAGAGCATTGAGAAACAATACGAACGATCATCATGCAATTTGTTTTGCTTCTCTGTAGACAGCTCAAAGCCATCTTTACCAGATTCTCGTTTCTTTCTCACCATGTTAACCATTTCCTCCTTTAGCGAATCGATCTGCACAAGACCAAGTTCCTCATCAGGAGACAGTTTATAAATTTTAGTTGAGGCCAGGTTTCTTTCTTGGAGTTCTTCTTCAACTAAACGATCTAATTCACCTTTAGACATAGATTTATCTTTATACTTAGCAATTAAATCTTTTTTTGCTTTTGCCATTTCTTTTTCGTCTATATCTAGCATTGTTAAATATCCTTTATTATCATACTCAGCAGTGAAATCTATGAGATCAAGTCTCATCATTTCAATAGCAGCTTCATAGATAATAGATTTATACATAGTAGGCGGTAATAATTTAATTTTATCTACAGCATTAGGAAATTTTTTGACATAATCAGACGACTGTTCTTTATCTATAAGACCTCTATGTAAATATTTCTGTTCACCTTCATGTCCTTCTTCATACCAATCTTCCATAAGATAATCTGCAATATTAACACCGGCACCACCAGAACCAGCATCTATAAAGATATTACTTATGTTTGTATAGTCATCGACTCCATCACCGTTATAGTCAAGGATCAGTTGTTTCAGTTTCTTGACCTGTTCAGGCGTACGCATAGGAGTTTTATTCTTTTTACTAAGATCCATAAAATTAATACCATTAGCAATACGCATTCTCCAATTGTCTGAAGAATCTTTATAATATTCTCCAACAAGGACAAAAGAGTTATCCATAGATCTAGCTGGATCATATGCTAAGGCAAAAAGTTTGTCTTTTGTATCATTAAACATAATTGGGGGACGGATAGTAGAATTTTTTACTATCATAGAACGTTTGAAGATGGCATCTGCACCGCCATCAGAAGTGAATATATTGTAATACTCACGAAGAGCTTTTTCTTTATTTTCACGCATTGCATTGTCAACCTTTTGCTTATCAAGCAGAGAAAAGTCGCATCCACGACCATTCTTAGTTGCCTTCATCATAACATCACAATTGACATCAAGAACCATATGATCTCTGGATCCGCACATCTGTTGTAATGCATACTGCTTATACTTTGTATAGAAGAAACCATCTTTTTCGCCAGCAGAAGAACAGTATAGCATTTGATTTGGTAATTCTCTAGGCAATGCTTTAACATCAATTTCTTTGCCAGACTTATCTTTACCAAGCCTAAAGTTCTTATCCTGTGCGGTGAATGGTTCAATAACCTGGAACACTTCTTCACCCAAAAAAGCACATTCATCTAGTACACATAGTTCGGCTCGGAAACCACGGGATGCATCAACATTGCTATTTATGGTCTTTACAAAAGATCCATTATAGAGAGAGTAAGTGAAACCAGCTGGATTGTGTACCCATCCATCACTATTAGGAGTAGTGACTACTTCGCCCAAATAGATATCAGTTAATCCCAAGAAACTTTCTATTTTATCTTTAGCAATATTTTCAATTTTTAGATATGTTTCAGCAGATTGAGTAGCTGTACCGGAGCATATATAACAGCGGCAGTTATTTACTAACATTGTACGTGCCATAATATAAAGACCTACAAGAGTACTGTTGTGTGTTACAGTATTCTTAGTTCCACATAAAAATAAATGAGAATTATTATCAACTCTTATGCATTTAGTCGGCACACTAGAAACTTTTTCTATATTAACAATAGATTTATATTTTTGGCGTTCACTGGTTTTATCGGGGAGCCTGTTAAATTTCCTTTGCATTTTTACACATGGGAATTCTTTAGAAGAATAGAACTGAATTCTATAAGAATCAAAATATTTACCATTGCATGTGGTTGATCTATATTTTTTAGAATATTTAATTGATAGGCTGTCAAGCAATTTACAAAAATCAATAGTCAGCTGTTCATTTTTTTGTGAGAACTCGCAATAAGTAGAATTCGCTGCAACAAAACCATCAGTATCCATTAAACCTTGTAGTAAATACAATCGTTGTTCTACGCTGCCAGTAAAATATATATTTGGAACATGTTTATTATCTAATAAATCATTTTCACGTAACAAAGTTTTTAATGGTACACCATATTCATCTTGGATGCGGATTCTGTAGTTATTTCCAGAATCTTCTTTGACTGATGAGACAAAATAACCAAAAGATTCTATATTGCTTACCATATCGACTGAATCATTTATATAAGAAGTGATATATCCATCTTCCGAACATCCATCTCCTAACCAAATACCTAATATATATGGGTGAATTGGTAAATCCTTTTTTGGATATTCTAATGGCTTACTTATTTTTACTCTATATTTGTATTCGACACCCTTACCATCTTTTCTTTTATGTACAAAATTCTTAGACATTTGTTCAGTATTTAATACTCTTATAGTAGGTCTATAATCTTTGGCTTTTACCTCCCATAAATGGTCTGCGTCTGCAATTATTTCTTCTCCATCCTCAAATGACACTTTATAGCAAGTATGATCATAAAAAATAGGAGATGTATTTACTATCTGTGTGGGTTTTCCATCATCACCAAATACATAGTCTCCAACTTCAAGGTCAGACATAAGCTTATATCCATCAGGAGTCGGAATAGGAGTATCTAAAGCCAAAGCTTTTCCCATGTTTCGGGTTGCTAACCATAATGCATATTTTTTATTCCATGACATTTGAATTGCATATTTCTGTATATCCAGCAGTTCTACACCAAACATGGTTTCAATCCATTTTACCGGGTTACGTAGTCCCCAGGCACGTATTTCCGCTAGTTCTTCCATAGCATCAAGTTTTCTTTGAGCCATAACTTCTTTAGATGGAAGAACAAATATATTTTTATAATCCGGCACCCAAATACCAGCATCGTTTTTTACCATAATTGAGCACCTCTTTTGTATAACTGAGGAGTATAAATATTATTCATATATAACCTCCCCAGATTCATTAATTAACTTTTTCTCTTGTAAAAATTCTTTCAAATCATTATTTTCTCGTCTATAAACTCTCGCTTCTTCCTCTGCAACATCACACTTATTCTGTAGCTCTTTGATCATTTCAGCCTGGGTACGAACCATTTCTGCGAAATCGTTCTCATCGGGATTAATCTGCTTCATAATTGCTTCAAAACTTAACTCAGCAACCTGTTTCATGCCTTCAGCAGTATTAATATCAAAAAGATTCATTTCTTTACTTCTAAGATCAGACTGCTTTAACATTTTAAGTTTGCCTGTAAGAGTATGAGCACCCTTAGTATTCCTGTTACTATGTTTAATACTGATTCCGTTGTCACGGGCCAGATCAAGGGTAGTCTTCATGATATCTTTCTTAGTAGCCTCAAGAGCTTTGATAGTAGCAGAATTTTTTATAATAGATTCAGGGGTTTTCTGTAGAGCATTAATTACAGTATTGATTTTTTCAGATTGATTAAGACTATGCACGATCTCTACACAGGCACCTAACTTCAATTCATCATCCTGTGTACTTTCATCGAGGAAACCTACTAACTTTCCATACATTAATGGTTTATCTGCATCAGCAGCAGATTCGAACGGATCATAACCAAGAGCTGAAATAACAGTTCGCTTATTGGTTTTATACATTTTTTTTACTTCATCAGAGTTATCTACAGAACCAATAGACGGTAGAAGAGTAGAACTATTGCCACAATCACCATCTTTCCAAGTTAATGTATTATATTGTGGCATAGATATATTTTTTATATAGCTAGTCCAGGTATTATTTTTGGGCTTACCAGACATAGTATTAGCAGCTTCAAGAATAGATTCATCATAAAGCTTTTGAAAGAAAGGTTTATCTAAATATCTGAGCGCTAACTGAACACTCTGTTCATCAGGGGCTTTCTTATTGCCTTTTAAATCTTCAGAATATGCCAACTTTGCTGCACATATTTTACATATTCTTGTCACACCAGTAGTACATAGAGGATCTGTACTTTTATAAAATTCGGAAGCATCTTTCAGTTTTCCACACATATTACATGTAAATTTAGTACGACCAACTTCATAAAGAGCTTCATCAATAGCACGATCAATAACTTTCTGAGCAGGTGCTTTAGGCTTTGCTCTTGGTACTGGCTTTTTTTCAACTTCTTGTGCCACTAGAGCACCTCCTTTTCATCCAATAAAAAAAGATACCGAAGTATCTTAAAGTAGCAGGTATGGGAGTTGAACCCATCTACAAGCCCTATGAAAGCTCCGAGGAACCGATCCTACGTAACCTGCGATATTGCAATATATAATAGTTTGTGATATAATACAAAACATAGACTATTACCGTCACTAACGAAAGGCGGTGATGTATTATGGGAGATAATTTCAAACTGGTACATGTCCGTGCATATACTCGACTTCGCTTCGGCAAAGTCGAGCATGTGTGCGAGCACTTTAGAAGCTTCCCACGCAGATAAAGTTGCTCAGCGAGTAATGAAGGGTTAAACTCTCTGTTTAAACCTACGGTAATAGTCTTAAAAATAATTTCAATTTATTGTAGACTCAAAGGCTCATTATCTGTTGCAATCAGAGACAAAACCTTTAATAAACCCAATCAAAGTGCAAGCACTTTCCATGGTAAAACTTATCTACTTGTTTTATGGAATTTTGATTTAATTTGTCAACCTCATGGGAGAAGAAGGACTCGAACCTTCGATGTTTCTTTGTGGGGGATTTACAGTCCCTTGCCTTCGCCGCTAGGCTACTCTCCCTTGTGTTAAGATGGGCAGCTACCCTTATCGAATATATAACCATAAGTGGAGGTCATATATTCTGTTGGAACCTTAACTTTCCATATAATTTTCGGTAAAATTATTAAAAAACTTAGCCGCGTCTCGTCCTGACTAAATCCCGCCAGATTTTTTCGCTACAAGGTATCTGGAACTTACCTAACACGCCCCCAAAGACTTGAACTCTGACTAACCGGGTTGGAGCCGGTTGTACTACCAATTATACGAAAGGCGCAAATAAAGGTGACTAATGGGATTCGAACCCATATAAGGCGGAACCACAATCCGCTGCATTGCCAAGTCTGCCATAGTCACAGTATCCTAACAATGATTCGAACATTGAACTTCTAAATATAAAGTTAGATATTTTACCAGTTAAACTATAAGGATAAAACCCGCTAAGATGCTTTAGCGGAATATTTTTCATTGTAATTATGTCTAAAATTTCTAGCAGAATTTTTATTTTTTGATTTATATGTATCTAATTGACTGTCGCAATTAGGACAAATTAATCTCATATTGGATCTATCATTATTTGCTGCGTTACCATCAATATGATCTAAAATAAAATTAATTTTTTTACCATTCCATATATCGTCCATATTACAAATTGCGCATTTTCCATTCTGCTCATCATATATATATTTTCTTATACACCCACGTATCGTAGAAGAAATCGAATATCCGGTATCTCCTGTTTGTAACCATTTGTCAATTTGTTCTTTATCTTGTTTTTCTTTCAAACATTTTGGACACATACCCGATTTGTTGTAATAAGATATTTGAGTGTCACATCCCGTACAAGTCCTGCTACTTTTATTGGGCTTATATATAATTTTAGGGTTCTGAGATAATTTTGGTAATGAATTGATATCTATACCAATCGAACTAAGTCTGTTAATTACAGATGTATAAGAAGATGTTAGTTCTGTTTTATATCCTAACTTTTTCGAAAATTCAAGTAAATTGGAGGAACTTGTATACAATTCAATAATTTCTTTATCAGTAAAGTTATCAATCAAACACTTCTTCCCCATATGTTTAAAATTTTCTTGATTTCCTTTAGGATTTCTAACAATATTTTTATTGTTGTATGAAGCAGCACAACTAGAATTACAAAATATCTTCTTCTTAACCTGTGATAGTTTAGAAGAATCAGTACATAGAATAGGCTTATTACATTGTTTACAATAATGTGGATTTTGATTATATTCATTTATATTTTTCATTTATATCACCTCGTATTTTAGAGGCAGAGACAAGGAATATCCTTATAATTCTCTTTATCAATTTAACTAATTGACCACAATTAAATGAATAAACGACAACGGTAGGTCTCGATCCCACATACCCTTTCGGATTCACTGATTTCAAGTCAGGAGCATTTGCCAATTCTGCCACGTTGCCTTAATATATCTGTCTTTCCAGATTGTCAGGCCACCCAGTAGCCATTCACTAATTATCAACTGGAATTAATCCGGTTATCTAGCGCAAAGCAGAGTAATCGAAACTCAATCCTGTCGGATCACATGACTTAGCAGGTCAGTTCCACACCTAGTGGATTTACTTTGCAAAATACGGCTCTACGGAGAGTCGAACTCCGGACTCCTGCGTGACAGGCAGGTGTTATAAACCGCTTAACTATAGAGCCAAGAAAGGAGAGGGGGAGACCTAAATCTCCCCAAATGATTATATTAAAAGACATTTGAGATTACCCACAATTCTCAAATACACAAACATCCGGTACGGGAATCGAACCCATGTTACTGCATTGAAAGCGCAGTGTCTTAACCGCTTGACTAACCGGACAAATCGCCAACCTGGAATTCACCAGGTCAGCAATTTAATATTTATTTCACTGCATCTTTTAATGCTTTTCCGGCTTTGAATTTAGGTGCAAGACGAGCCTCTGTCATCATAGTTTCTCCCGTCTGTGGATTACGGCACTCTCTAGCAGCTCTTTCAACAACTGAGAAAGAACCAAATCCTGTGAATGCTACTTTTCCGCCTGCTCTCAGCTCATCAGTGATAACCTGAAGAAGAGCGTCTACCATTGCACCTGTATCTTTCTTTGTGATTCCTGTTGTTTCTGCTACTTTTGTAATAACTTCTGCTTTTGTCATGATATTTATTTCTCCTTTTGTTCTTTATTATTTACTACGGCATATCTAAATTTATAGCCGTGAGTTTGTTTTAGTTTTCCTTTGCACACCTTACTTATAGAAGATGCATCTAAATGTAGTTCTTTAGCTGCCTGAGCAATACTTTCATAATTATTGATAACTTCTCCAGAAGAGGAGATTCGATCTATAGATTTTAAAGTAGAATCTTTATAATGGTCCCTTTGATGTGACCGATAAGCTATAATTTCATCAGTTGTCATATCCTTAATATCATTGAAATACATAAAAATGTATCCGTGACATGTATTATTTTTCCCTGATGCAGTTTTAGAAATGTTTGTGGAAGCTATGCCATTAGCTCTGGCACAATCTTGAACGCTTACATAATACTCCAACACTTCATAGTCAGTATCTAACTTTATAATAGGTACAGTTTCATCTATGTTGTTAGAAAGCATACCAAAGTTTTTTGGAATACAATTTCTATTGTAGGCGTTGTAACCTACTAAACCTGATCCACCAAGAGTCATATTATATCCATGATTATATGTATCTAGGGTAGATATCCAATAAATTTCTTTATTGTCTAGTTCATCAGGTTGACATTCTTCCAAAATATAAAAATTGAAGTTTTCAACACCATATTTGTCCATTGCTCTATAAAGAAATGTATCTCTTACTAAAGAACTTGTATGTCTATGTTGGGTCCATCGTGACTTTATATCAATAGACTGTCCAACATATTTTTTATGATTTATCTTATTTTCAATGCAATATATACCACAGGGCACTCAACATCAGTCCTCTACAGGAACCTCTGTCTTTTCTGTCACTGCTAAATCAAAAATACAACCTTCAAATGTATTCTTCAATGCATTGATAAGATCAACTACCTCGCCATCTACATAAACAGTCCCCTGTTCATCAATTGTAGCCTTCTTGATTTTCATCTGGGTAGTAGTTGTTGTTTTAATTTCTACTCCATTCATCCTTTTCTTCCTTTCACTCTTTCCCACAATTTTAAAGCTTCTCTGTACTCTTTAATATTATCTTTCCTCCAGCGAGCACTGTAACGTGCAGAGAATTTTAAAGTAGGTTCTATTGTTTTAATTTCTCCGTCAGGCATCTTTTTCTCATGACTTGGTACTAATTTACTAAACATACCAAATCCTGTGAACAGTCGAATTTCTACATCCTTATGTTCATTTGCTGACAGGAGTAAATCATACACAGTTTCTTCTAAAGCTTCATATATTTCAGCTATATTTTCTTCTTGATAGCCTGTTTTTTCTGAAACCTTAGCAATCAATTCCTTTTTAGAATATTTCATAATATTTCTTCAATAGAACAATCAACACCAACAATAGTATCAACAATTCCTAATTCTTTAGCTTCTTCCGGGAACATATAATACTCACGGTCAGCAATACCATCTAAGAACTCTTTAGTAATAGAAGTGTTAGCATACACAAGTTCAGCTAATCTTTCATCACATTTATTATAAAAATTCATGATATCATTTGCTTTTCTGGAAGTCTGCATAATACCGGTTTGTCCGTCATGAATACAAATTGTACTATTAGGAAAGATATATGATTTATCACAGACCATTGGAATATAACTTGCCATACTTGCAGCCATTCCAATTATTAAGCAATAAACAGGTGTGATACTATGTTTAATACAATCAATGAGTCCCATTCCGAAGTTTACGACTCCACCTACTGAATTTAAAATAATCCAAATAGGTTTTCTTTTATCTTCAGGAACATCTTTATCTTCCTGATTATATTTCAAAATATATAAACAGATGGACTCTAGCAGATTATTATTGATCTCATCATTAATGATTAATCTACGATTGTCATAGTTGCTTTTGATGATATCAGCAACTAATTCATCCACCCCACTTTTCATAATTGGAAAATCAAATAATTCTTCCATATGTTTCTCCTTGTAATCCTTATATATAAATTGTTAAGTTGTTTTATAATTTATCAACTAATGTAGCAATTTTACTACGCCATACATTAGGTAGATTAACATATCCAAATTCTTGTTCCCCTTTGAGAACATCAATTACACGCTTCATACCGTTTGAACTTCCATCAAAAAGATACGAATCAACCTGAGTATGGTAATCACCTTCAATCACTATTTTGCACTCGCTACTTGCACGAGACAGACATAGTTTTAATAATTCTTTACTTGTATTTTGACATTCAGTAATATACAAAATTTCGTTATCTCTGACTTCCATACCTCTAACATCTGCCATAGAAACAAGACGAATTTTATCTTGCTGCAATAACAAATCAACTGCAAATTTATCTCCGAATTTTGTAGTTAAAATAGAACCTATAGAATTCTGCATTGCTTTTTCAGTAGCGTCTCCACTGTAGAATCCCATATCAGAAGCTCCTCTAGCCTTAGTAGGATTGAACATAATTACGATCCTGTCATACTTCCCAGACTCAATTAAACTCATCATTGTGATAAGTGAAATTAAAGATTTTCCGCTTCCGGCTTTTCCGGAAAGAGTAGTCATTGTATTGTTTAAAATAGAATCAATCGCACACGCCTGGTATACATCTTTTGGTCTGATTTTGTCTCCAAACATTTGTGATTTAATTGTTTTCTGACATACTTTTCTATATTCATTTCCTGTCCAGCATAAGATATCAACAATTTCTGCGTCACTTTTGCGAATAATTAAATATTCATTTGTAAGTGAATTAAATATATTTTCATTAGTATGTAAATAAAAATAACTCATTTCTTCATCAGATAAAGTCACATCTTTATATCCTGTATATTCATCAAGATTTTTATTAAGATTAAGCTCTTGAGTTCCTTTTGTGGGTAATTTAAAGATATTTTTTGAGATAAATTTACAATTAAGATCATCTGTACAAACGATGATAGAAGAGGACTGGTTGTACCAGTAAGCGGAAGCTAAAATGATATTATCTGGTGTTTCATCTAATGTAAAATCATTGATGATTTTTCTAATTTCTGGTGTATATGCAATTACTTCATAGTCTTCATTTTTATCAAGCAACCTTGCTATAGATCTTGCTTTATACTTAATATCTTCGCTTTTATGACTTGATGTTTTTATAGATTCTAACTCTTCAAGTGTTTTTTGAGATATAAAAAATCTTTCTTTGAATGCTACCTCCTGGAGATTCAAAAGGGCGTTCGTATCATAAAATTTAGTAATAGTTAGGCACTCCTTTACAGTGATTTTGCTTTATCAGCATAGTAGTCCTCAATATATCTGTTGTTGCCTGAGGTCTTATAATATCCTACATGATATCCTTTTTTGTTAATGTAACCTTTGTGCGTGTTTCTAATGATACCTTTGTCCATTAGTTTTTCAATTTCTTTCTTAGAAATCGGTTTAATAATAATCAACTCTTTCTATAATTTATTTTTTATTAAATAGATGTTCGTAGATTTCCATACCCCTGTCATTCAGCATCCTGTAGTAAGGTTCCTGAGAAGACTCCCCATTTCTTCTCACAGTCACTCCGGTACAGGCTGCGTTGTTGCAGCGGAGGATATTTACTCCATCTACTTTTTTCAATGTTTTCCCACAGACAGGACATTTTCCTAAAAATTTCTGTCTGGCAAAATAAAGTCTATTATTGTTTTTCATCCTTATATCTTCCCTTTCATATATACTCAATCAACGAAATCTCGCAAACGCGCCTATAGAGCGCATTTGCGGAGACTGAACTTTTTTTGTGCGATCCACAACCCCTTATTTTTGTCGTACTTTACGCATAAAAGTTCGATTGATTTCATTTTTTACTTCTCTATGACACTCTGTACAAAGAGTTGAACTATTATTTTTTGGAGATGTTAGAAACTCTTTCCCACAATTTTCACATTTAATTACTTTGGGCTTTTTTTCTTGTATAACCTGACAATCGGAACAGAAAGCACTTCTTGCTTTGGAACTTTTCACTTTGTACGGCTTTCCGCAGCGTTTGCATAGTTTTATTTTAGACTTTGGACCTAAGTTCTGATACTGATAACCCAACTCACGCATATCTGTAATTTTAAGTACCGGATCAGATTCGTCATCAACAAAAGTAATTCTTATATTGAAGCGAGTTATCTTTTTACTTACTTCAACTAAGCCAGCTTCCTTCAAGTCATAAATCATGTACGGACGATCATCTACTTTACAAGTTACTCTGGCAAGGTTGAAATATACGTCCATAGAATAATTGATCCAGTTATTATTGGTTTCTGATTTTAGATTGTTAAACTTGGCAATGACTAAAAGAGTGAATGCAAGTCTTTCCCTGGCAGGATTCTTGATTTCCTTGATAGTATCTAACTCTTTCTGCGTAATAGGTATATAGTCAATGTTCAACAGATCTCTCTTCTTAGCTTTACCAATACATTTGTCTATAAATGAGTACCAGTTATTGATATCAAAATCAGAATCTACTTTGGAAGCAAATTCTTCTATACCATTATAAATTTCTTTCTGAGTATACTTCTCCTGATACATATATCTAGTCAAAAGAGCTATGTTTGCTCCTAAATCTTTAGGACTACAATCACCGAGTTCTAACATTTTTTCTACATATTGTTTTTCATTGAGTATTAAATCCATTATTCTTCGCCTTTCATTTTTACTTTTTTCATTGAGAAGTGTTCACCGCAAAACTCTATATCACCGTCTGGATCCTTTACAGGAAACTGCGCATAGCCATCTGTTCGAGAAAGAAGGTTATCAATAATAGTATCTCCGGACATCTCCCAGACGAAAGTCTTACCCTTTTTTGTGTTATATCCCAAATCAACCAGAATGTTACAAAGCTTTTCTGCGTCTGGAACATATTCTGCACACTCTGATTCAAAAGTCATTCCAATAGGAGTTAAAGAAGTATCTTCATACACAGAGCTGTGGCGGCTCATTCTGTTTGCATAGGTTTTGTTATACTTGTCATAAATATATCCTATGAACATCTTTTCATTTTCAGTATAAGTGGCATCCGACTTCAAAATAGAGCTATCAAACGGCACCTTACTTTCTTTTACATCTGCAAGCTGCCTTTCAATTTCCCAACAGAGTTCATTGACTACACATGTTTCTGCATTGACTGGATAGAATTCTTTATAGAATTTGAGAAACTCTGCCTGTTCTTCGGTCAGTTCCTGAGCAGTCAGTAGCGTTTCCAGTGGGATGTTAAACCTGGACCTGCTCACGGCATCTGAAGTTTTGATATAATCTTTATATTCTTTCATGAGAGTAGGGTAGTTGTAGATGAAGAAGTATGGCTTCTTATCTGCACAGATTCTTTGATTGAATTCTTTCTTAGCTATTTCTTCCGGTGTATCTGATTCTTCTATACAGTTATAATTATTATCATACCAATGTTTGGGCATTGGCTTGGCAACTATTCCTTTTGCTTTCCTTCCTACCTTATATCACTATAAGGAGTAGAGCACATCATCATCTTGTAATATACAAGAGCAGGGCGCTTATGAGGATCGAATTTCACGTCCTCGTATAGATTTCATCTTCTCAGAGAGAAGGTATATCTTGCTCGTTACATCTTCAAAACCATTGCTGGTTAAGCTTGACACGGTATTGTCTTAAGTATTTTATACATTCTTCCATCGTCTATAAGTTGCTATATTATATACAGTTCCTCTTGGTATATCTAATTTTTGAGATATTTCCGTATAACTTAAATTTTCTTCTTCATGTAATCTACGAATTTCTTTTATTGTGTCTATGCTATATTTAGCTCCATGTGGATCAGTTTGTTGTGCTTTAGAATATTCTTCTCGTCTTTTCTGATCCCATTTTCTTCCGGAGTTTACTTTTTGAAGTCGAGAGACAGTATTTTCTTTTTCTTCTTTTGAAAGTTTGTCCCATCGTTTGCGCTGTGATTTGGCCATTTTCTTTTTGGTTCTTTCAGAAGCGTGTCTGCCAGTCATATTTATACGATTCTTTTCTCCAATTTTTCTTTTTGTCTCCTCTGACAGATGTTTTCCAAAAAACATACCGCCATCTCCGCCAGGACTAATATTGTATGCTGCGTCATTATCTTTAAATATTTTTATATATTTGATTTCAAGTTCATTTAATTCTTCTGCGGTAGTCCCTTCTGGACAAGGCTCAATAACCATAAATCTAAAATTTTCTTCTCCATATTTATTCCAAGCATTTTGAAGGTACCGATTATCATGATAACCACCTCTTAATTGTGCTTTATGACAATCCCAACGATCTCCAAAATTTGCCTGTGTCTTTCCGACATATGTTCTCCCGTTAATTATATTTTGTATAGCATAAATACCGAATGTATTATAAATACTGATAAATAACCTCCATTTCTTATAAAATAATTAAGATATCCACCGTTAGCTTGCTTTCGCAAACACCCTACATATGTAGGTTCACCCTGTTCATCTTATGCGTCACCACATAAGCGGACCAGTAATTAATCAATAGCATTTTGTTGGAACATCTGCCCACACAGTATCCTATAGTCTAAGACTTTATATTCCTCACTATCTTTCGGGAATCTTGCCTGTAGACATATCTGTGAAGTGATAACATTGGTAATAGAACCAATAGCATCACCGAAAGATCCTTTGTTAGCTTGTATCATATCTGCTTCAGTCGGAATTACCTTGTTTCCTTTGCGCTGAATACAATAGATCGGAGGTAAGTTTTCTGTATGCTTAAGTAAGATGTCATTATTAGTAGTAAACATTAAATCTCCATCGCAGTCAGCTCCATTGAGTGCTTCCTTAGTACTATCCCATGAGTTTAACAACATACATGTATTTATATATCTATACCAATAAGTCATATCAGGAGTCCCTACTATCTTAAGCTTACGCACATTGTATTTGCTTGTCATAGGTGCTCTGAAGCAGCAGACCTCGCTGACTCCTCGATCAAGCCAATGTTTATGCCAGCATTCCCCAGCGTGGAGCAATCCTGTGACCGGTAAACCAAAGATACTCTGCATCAAGCTATACGGATCCCCTCCAATGATGGCAAAGTTACCCCTCACTTTGAGTACACCAATCTTGGCCTGTCTGATTTTTTTCTTTATCATATTGTAGATTCTGTCTCTGATGTAAGGATCATGAATCATTTGTGGCTCAATCATGAGAGCATTGATATACGGTTCTTCATCAATGTAAGAATCTTCTGTAAGATTTGTTCCTCTCAGAAATAGGAGTGACTTCCTGTAATCTAATCCAAGGATTTCTTGAATTTCTTCTACGGTAGGACGGACCAATTCAGTTACTTCTTCCGGTGTAAGGTGGTAATTCTGCAGGAACTGGTAATTAGTGCTTCTGTACTCATCAAGTTTAGCAGGAGCAGTCTTGGCTATAGATATCTGATAATGATATTTTTCTACATTGGACCAGTAATCTTCGAAAGAAGAGTAGGAATCCCATAATTTAAGCATAGAAGTAGTAATAATCAGTTCAGACTCTCTGATATCTCTCATATCTCCCCAGGCATCTTTTATATAGAAGTTTTTCGCTATAGATTCCCCAAAAGCTAAGTAATCCATTGTGAAAACCATGCCCTTTGTCCATGGGAGTCCTCTGAGATTGCAGCCAGATAAAAAATCTTCTTCTTCGTCAAGTTCTCTTGCCCAACGGTAAGAGAGTGATGGAAGCATGATTCCGTAACCGTCTGATTCCGTAAGCTCTATTTCTTGATCCTTGAGGAACTCTACTATTGGTTCATCGGACTGGGAATCATCTACACGAATAATGTCTTCTGTGAAATGAGTAATGCAGTCAGGAACGACTATGATCCCTTTTGGCATACTTACTGGAATACTACCGGAACAGATCAGTGCCTGGTACGCTTCAAGTTTAGCTGGCACAAATTTTTGTTCTAGGTTCCTACCACAACAGAGACGCTCATAGAGCTGGGAGTATAGCCTTTCAGAGACATAAACAATAGTAGAATTTTTTATACCCCCGTTGGTGCCTAGGAGTCTGTGATATTTAATTCCATTGATAGAGAAACCTTTGTTGGCTCTGTCATAATCAGACATTTTATCAATGATCAGACACATGTAATCTGGAACAAATTGAAGGTTATAGAATCTTTTATAGAGATTTGCTATGAGAGTATCTTTCTTAGAAGAATTAGATTTTTTGAGACGCTTGATTTCTTTCTTTATATAAGAAGCTTCTTCTTCCTTAGTGTCTCCGTTGAGTTCATCAATGAATCTAAGAATCTGGCTATCAGACAGAGAAATAATGTCTTCTGTATTTAGAGCTTCCTCTAATGGATATTCTAGCTTCCAGCGTGATCTACGAAGACGTTCACTGTGGAGCTTGAATAAGTATCTTTTACATTTTTTCTGCTTTGCTATTGTAATCATTCCTTTCTTTAACTTATGCGAGCCATGAGGGTCTTATAGTTTTCTCTCACTCGCTTCGCTCATTCGTTCAACTTCGAATAATATTTTTTCTACTTAATAAAAAAAGGTACAAATATTTTTTATATATAAAGATATATGTACAATTTTTATTTTGGTGGAAACTTTTCACCAACAAAAACAATCAACGTCTGAACGCAAAATTTTTTCAGAAGCAGCTGCTTTAGGCGAGGCGCTTAACCGCCGAGTGTAGAAAGTAGCGCTGAAAAAACTTTCATGTGTTCAGACCTCAGGCTTCGCCTTCCGGTCTACCGACTTAAAATACTGGTGTTTATGATGGATTGAATTTTCTTCTGATTAACCTGATCAAATTTATCACTAAACTTATAAAGCTTCTCAATTGTTAAAGCATTCATTTCAGACAAACTCGGCTCAGGAAGATTACTAAATGGCTTAATAGAAGTGAACACATAACATTTAGTATATTTTTTGATTCCATATATAGACAATTTATCTAAAATATATTGAGTATACTTCTGAGAATCAGAACTATGTAAAACAGACCATTCATCTTTATATGAAGTTTCTTGTAATGCCTGTTCTTTGAGTGCTTCTATAGCTTCTGTAGGTATGTCTATTTCTTCATATCCTTGTTTGAAAGTGTATCTATATTCCATATGATAAGAAATACATTCTCGTTTTTTAAAATTAGTAAGAGTAGTATATAAAGTTTTGCTTAACAATGTATTCAACTTATTAAAAAAGTATCTATATGTTGAAAGCGAAAGATTGGTTGAATTCACACAATCTAAGTAATACTTTGGACGCGTGAACCTGCAACTGGTCATGCCCAACTCTTCAAATAGTTCTGAAAGAGAATATTTATGGTTGAGTTCTAACGTAGTTAAATTGGCATAAATCATAGAATTGTATTTACCCTGAGGATAATATTCTCTTGGTGTTATTATTCTTTTTTTGCATTTCTTCCTGGGTTTTGTAACAGGTTCAGAAAAAATGTCAGTAATAATAATTCTGTTGCTTCCAGGAACTTTGTCCCATGAAAAATATTTCTTCATTTCATTGACTCTGACAACATATCTGTTGCCTGATGGCATCTTCTGACCAGTAAGAGCTACTGACAGTTCCTGCATATTTTTAAATTCTTGACCCGGTAAAATTTTTGTGGTGTCAATCAACTTTCTTACCCCCTATATAATGGTTTTATTTGAGTATATGGATCAAATTTCTTTTGTAAGAGGCTCACTGTAAAGTTGTAAGCCTCTCACTGTAGAATCAAAATTTACTTACATATTTCGTAATACTGAGCAGATAGCTTTTCGATGTCTGGACCGAAGATTACACATGCTATTTCAGCTAGATCATTGAACATACCGATGTGCTCTATGTAATCTAAACGGTTCTGTAGCTTAGGTTTATGTGTCTCATTGTAATGTTCAAGCTGTACTTTAGTATTCATATGGAACTTGTTGTCGAACTCTCTGTAGAGGAATGGCCAACGTGTATGAGGACTTCCTCCGAAGCGTACAATTCTATTGAGGATCTGACGTTTATCTGCTAATGGAATGTCTGATGTAAGATTACGAATGATGTCTTCCTGATGTGAAATAGTGTGATTCTGCTGCTGAATTGTATTGTTCTGTTGCTGGATAGTATCAAGAGTAGTTTTAAAAAGAAGTCGAGTGTTCTGATCCGCAAATGGGAGATAGGTGTCTAGGAAAAGATCGGACTGTGATGGATTAACATAGCCCCCTGTCTTGCGGATAGAGGGGAGCACTTCTGAAGTAACCCAATGCTTGAACTCTTTTGCTGATGGAAGCTTGCTGCTGAGGATGAGAGAGTAGAGACCGGATTCGTTGATTATTGTCATTTGCTGTGTTCCTCCAGGGGTATAACATTTCGTTACCCCCTTGTCTTCCTCTGCAATATGGTCTCTAAAAGCTTTACTTGGATTTGTGTATCCCAAAGCTTCTGCTACATCCTTCCCTACGAACCATGGTTCCCCTGAGATTTCAACAGTTCTCAACTCACCGAATTGTGGATGATTGAACACTGTTGGGGCTTCTGTTGACGTGGACGCTTCTGGAAGATGATTTATAAACCAGTTTAGATGTTCTTCGGTAGGATCTATTTCATTGAAACCTGCATAGTTGATAATGATAAGCTTACGGGAATTAAAAATAGTATGATCGGTATTTTCAGGTGAAACATGATTTTTTATAGCTCGCCAGGTGTCTTTGTATCCACAGATGGCTGCAACATCTTTACCGATGAACCATGTGGTGCCTTCAATGATAGAGTATCTGAGAGGGATTGAAATTGAATCATTAGTGTGGTATAGTAATGTGTGGGTATTAGTAAAAGTCTTCATATAAAATCTCCTTATGATTTATAAACTTGTTTACAGGTTAAAGCTTCAAGCTCATCATAGTCATACTCAGTTAAGTGGGAATCTGTAGTATTGATCAGGAACTCATTGGGTTCGAAAGATGAGAGAAGTGAGTCTAAGAGTAGAAGAGTGTTTTGTACACCTAGATTGTAGCCTTTTACTGCATCTGGAGGTGCAGTAGATAGAATAGCTGATCTGTGGGAATCTAGCTGTTTCTGGAGTTCTTGGGTAAGATTGATACCTAAAAAAGTAATGTCGTTCATATGTACCTCCTGTGATTTCTATCCCATTCGGGATAAGTGTATTATAGCACTGATTACCGGAAAAGTCAACAAGTGATTTACAAACTTGTTTAGAAAAAATGAAAAGGGGTAGGACCGGAAAGCATATATAATAAGGAAGAAACTCTGATTTGAGGATCGAGTGAGAGAGATGTGATGATCGGAGAATCTGGGAACATGGGTCCGAAATTTGAACTTGGTGTCAAAAAAGCTCTGCATCCCCCGGAAACACTGTATTTTTGCGGATCTCAGGGCATAAGTACCCCCGGTCTAAAACGTGGGAAAATGCTTATTTTCAAACCTTTAGTGGGTAGATATGAACGATCTGGGCTGATTTTGACTGTTCATGACTGAAGTACTAGGAATACTAGGGTTTATACAATAGTAAAACGTATCGTTTTACAAACACCCTGTTTTTAGGGCTTTAGAGCGTAAAAGTGGACAACCCTAGTATACTTTAATAAATTAGTGTATAGCATTCATACCGTAGCAAAATTTTACAGTATTAAAGTATTAAAAAATCATTCAATTCCAGTCAAATGATATATTTGTGCAAATATTCAAACAATTAATACCATTGTACTACGATTAATCCGTGCTGCTAACAAATTGACTGTACAAACCAGTGCATAGCAGATAAATTATCTGATAATTGGTTTCTGGTAAAAATCAGATTAGGTAAATTGCATATACAATTCAATAAATTGGATAGAAAGAGGGTATAATTCATGTCAAATTATGAATATAACAAGAAATACGTAAAAGAGTGGGATAAAAAGAATTTGAAACGTGTAACTGTCGCATTTCGCACTGAAGAATACGAAAAACTCAAAAAATATTGTGATTCTAACAATATTGCAGTAGCAACTTTCATAAAATCACGTATTTCAGATATAATTGATTAAACTCTATTAATTATCACTCTATTCTAAATATTTAATCTATTCTAAACATTCACTTTAATCTAAATATTCTAACAACTATGTATATAAGTACATACAGTAGTACGTATTACACTCTGTATGCAGACATTATGATCTGGACAACCTTTATTTTTCGCTTTAATAGGAAGTAATTTTTCACGAAAAAACTTTTTTTCATGCTAAAAATCCTGTATTTATGCGGGTTTACGGGCTTTTCAAAACGTGTAAATAAAACTTTTTCCAAAAAAGCTATTGACATCATACTGAATCAGTAGTATTATAAGCGTGTCGATAAAGAAAGGCGGTCGGCAGTGTTCAAGCGGTGGTTAGGTATCCACTCAAAAATACCTAAAGTAGTAAATAAAACTTTTCAAAAAAGTTTTAAAAAGTACTTGACAACAGGCAAACACCTGTGATATAGTACAATCACAACAGGCGAACACCTGTTACGAACCTTGAAAACTTAATAGGGTTTACACTTACTCCAAGAACTGCTATACTTGTTTAAAAACAGGGAAGGTGGTGATAGGATGGGAGGTGAAGATATGACCTTAGATGAATTAAAACAGGTTGTAATTGACTATTATGTCAATCTTCAGCGTATTAAAAAAGCTGAAACTGCGGAAAATTCAGAGCTTGACTATCAGCTAAAGGTTGCTGAAAATAAGCTGTCTGCCTTAGGCATACCGCCAAAAGACTATCAACTCTAATCAGTAAGTAACTTTATCAATCAGGAGTGTAAACCTTGTTAAGTCTAAGGGTTACACTCTTTTTCTGTACCTTGAAATCATATATAGTTAGTGCGTCTACACCTTGATGGGTAGCTTGCCACGTCCAAACTTTCACCTTGATGGGATTGTCTGGAATCTCTAGTAATAGAGCGCAAGAGTGCTGTCTATATTACATATGCTTATTAACAGTCTACGGACTAACTATATATTTTTTTAAGTGATAAACAATAAAATAAATCCACAGGAGGAAATTATTATGTCAAACAAAACTTTTAAAATTACAATCACAGGAAAGAATGAGAAAGAGTTATTTGCACCAAAACAGGTTGTCAATGTACAGCGGTTTGGTGAAGATGTACAGTTAGAATACGACAGACAGCACTATTTACAGTTGTCTGATAAATATTCTAAAGCTGTTGCATCAAGAACAAAAGCCCTTGAAAAGGGTGAAGTATCTAAGGCTAAAAAAGCTGACCTTGACGCTAAAGTTGAGTCTGCTAAAGAAGCACTTGACACTTTCAAATCAGAGCTTGTTGAAAGATATTCAGAGGACAGTTTCTGCCCTAAGCCTACTAGCAATCGCATTGCTTCCGTCTATGTATGGGCTTACTTCCAGACAGGCGGTACATTCACACTGACAGGCTTTCATTCACTCTATGTCAATGCTAAAGACTATCAGGCTACTTACAATGACGTTGAGTCATTCGACGCTGATAGACAGCGTGATTTCAAATATGTGAAAGAACTCTGTAAAGACATCATGTCACCAGTATTCAATACTGCCAATGACGGTACAGATGATTCCATGTATAAAAACTTCACATTAGGTGCTACACCAGCATGGGTTGCTAACAACTTGTGTGCATTCATCTGGGGTAAATTACAGGCAGGCTCTAAGGGCTTAAAGCGTAACTATGGTAAAGAAGTCGAAGCATCCAGACAGCTGATTCTGTCTTATCTTGAATACTTAGGTATTCCAGTAGATGACGCTATCAAAGTATCAGCAGAGGAATCTATGGAGACTCGTATGGCTTAATCGTACTGATATGCTCTGCCTATGACTTCGGTCGTAGGTAGTCATATCAATATGATAGGAGGAATTAACTATGAAACCATGTTCACAGGTCAGAGGTTTTGGCACTAACTTTCACAACTATGTGTTACCTCTTTACAGCCTTTTTGGTAATGTCAATGGCACACTTTACGTGTGTATTAGACCACATTACAGAGTGTCACGGCTCAAAGTCTGGAATGGCTACAGATGGGTAGACACCACTACTAAAGACCATCCAGATATTAGACATTTCATTATAGCTTTCATGAACTCTACTGATTTTATCAGTGAAGAACCTGTAAAATGTCGTAGAGATACTAGAGCTATAGCTTCCATGCTTCCACGTGAAAAGAAGCATCCACAACCTATGTATGGCTCAAAAAGCGGCTGTTACTCACAGGCACGAGTTGACGGTCAGGGCTATAACATCTCATGGGAAGAAGATTCCAAACCTGTATTCGGTCATGGTTTACCTGTCAAGTATTCCGAAGGTCACAGATTACCGCCGGTGGGCTTTAATAGCTTCGAAGGTTACACCGACATGCCAGAAGCACGTCGTAGAGATGGCATGAAGATTAAACAGATTAAGTGCAGACCAGGCAAGGTCTATGTTGTTGAAACACAAGCAAAAAAATAATATGAGTTATGCCACTCTAAAAGGCAGGAGGAAAAATTATGACAAAGACTATCTACACAAGAATCATCAACAAGAAAATCACATCAGTAGAGCTGAAATCTGTTTTAGGCAGAGAACTCTACATCTGCAACAATGGAAACTGGACAGATGTACTTGATGAGTTTGGCTTCACTTATACATCTGAGCAGTTCTGCCAGTATATTGCTGACTATGAAGCATGGGCGGAACTCAACAATGTCTATGTAGAAATTACAGAAGGCAAGGCAGAATTTAGGCAATCAATTAATGAAGCTAAAGACCTTCTGAAAGACTGGCTTGAGAATAATGAGCTTGATGATTTTAAATCATTGTATTCTGGTCTTTCAGCAAAGCAGAAGGAAGCCGTTCTCTGTATTCTTAGGTACAGTGAAATTCTCGACATGGATTTAATGTGTCCGACAACAAGCGAACTCTCTCTTCTCTGGAAATCTTCTGTAAAGAAACAGAAGCACAAAGCAAACCTGCTGATCACAGTGATAGGGGATAGCTACGAGTATACCATCAATCTGTTCACAAGCGAAGTAGTAAGCTATGTGGACATGGACATTATAGAAGGAAATTTCTAGGAGGGAAATCATGCAGAATTATAAAACCAGAATCGCACAAGCAAAATCAAGTTTCGAACTTTCCTGTATCTGGGAAGAAGTTCGCAACGCATATTGGGGCAAAAAGACAATCAGCAGGGAAATGTATGAAAAACGTTCTGCTGAAATTGCAGCTAGGAGGAAATCATTATGAACAAGGCAGACAGAATAAAAAAGAAATTAATTAAGGAAGTAGTAATTCCTTCATTATTAGGAGTGTTAATAGCACTCCTTTTTTTATTGGCTGTAGTGAAGCCTACAGGAGCAACAGAAGACAGTACTCGTCCAATGACAGGTACTGTTTATTTTGTTTCTGGACGCAGTGTATCAATAGTCTCTCCAGATAAGCAGACATGGGCTTACAAAGGAAAAGGTTTCTCTGTTGGAGACACAGTATCTTGCGTTGTCTCTAACAATGGAACTTCAAAGACAGCAGATGATTATATTAAGTCTGCTGTTGTGAGCGAAAGTGAATGCTTGCCTATAGAAATAGAAGCAGCTGAAGAAGGGGCTTTAGTCCACTTCGCAAGCGAAACATATTATTTAGAAAGAAGGTATTGATATGAACTTAGAAGTATTATATAAACAGTTCTCTGGTAACGATTCATTCAAAACACCAGAAGATAGAAAATCAGTGTATCTTGAATCTTTAGAAAAGCTGTACCCAGGAATTCTTTGCTCCATTGATCAGTGTATGAGAGTAAAGTTAACAGGTGATCCTTATGAAGATGAAGGATTCTACACAACAGAAATGAGAAAATCAGATTATCCATGGTGGATAGTGACTACTTCTGTCGGAAACGAAGGAGCAATAGCTCTATTCTATCCGGGAGCAATGGAACGTTTGGCATTAATACTAGGAGAAAGCTACTATGTAGGTTGTGCTGGAGATGATCGAGCAATATTGATCGGTGAAAGTTTTATGTCTTTGGAAAGATTCCAAAATCTCTGTCAGAGAAAATATCAAGGCAAAGGATATTTCTACAATGCTGAAACAGAAATCTTTTCACTTGCACAAGGGAACTAGATAATTTATAATCTCTGTAGGAGGTACAAACCTATGCAGAGAATTATTGATCCAGCCTTAGCCAAGGCAAACATGAGCAAAACGGAATTAGGTCGTAGAATGGGTGTGACACAACAAACTATGTGTCAAAGAATTCAGAGAGGCAAATTTACTCTTGATGAACTTCAAGAAATAGCTCGTTGTATGGGAGCAGAATTTAACTGTTCCTTTGATTTCCCAGATGGAACTAAAATAGGGACAAAAGGAGAGTGATATATGTATTACGTTAGTATATTACATAGAGTACCGTATACTACTGTAGAATACACAACGGAAACTTACTTTATAGATGAAGCAGCAGCGAACAATTGGATTGATAAAATCTTTATGCCGCATGAATTTCATCCAGACTTGTGTACTATAGTAGACAGAGGACCAGCCTCATGGTCTAAAATAGGAGTGCTTTGCGCAGACTGAGACATCTCGAAAGAGGTGTCTTTTTTATTGGAGAAAAGAAATGGCAGAAAGATACAAGGGAAACGTAAGTTATAGAAAACTCTGGAATCTTATGAGAGAAAAAGGACTAAGGAAGCGCAATTTAAGAGAAGACTATAAAATGTCACCTACTCTTATTAAGCGATTAACTGACAATGCAAATGTAGCAGTAGATACTATCATGCATTTATGCGAAATACTTAACTGTCAACCAGGTGACATCATGGAATATATAAAGGAGTGAAACACATGACAATTAAATACACAACCGTCCGACTGCAACGGAAAGAGGCTCTTTTGGGATACATAGTACCTAAAGGAGCCTTATTTATTAGAGGCAACGGTCTCCAGTTTATCTGCACAGAGAGACCTAAAGATCCTATGAATATTCCTGTGTTAATGTTTCAGAATGGAAATTGGCATAGAATTTCAGTGTCTGTTATGTATAGCTATCTTGCAAGAGAAATAGTGAATTTTATCTAAAGGAGGAGTTCTGCTATGAATAATGTCTACACTATTCAAGAGATTATGACTCTGAAATTCTGTGAGTTGTCCAATGTAGTGTATGAAGCTATTCTGGCAGAACTCACAAGGCAATACAAAGATATGATTAATAGACTGTTGCCTATCTTTGACAAGGCACCGGTATATCAGTTAGACCAGTATGTAGATATCTATAAATTTATAGTAGTTATATAAGATATATAAGAAAGGAAATAAAAATCATGAAGAAATTATTAACAGTAGTATTAACAACTATGATGATAGCAACCCCAGTATCAGCAGCTCCAACAACAGATGGAGAATGCAAAGACCTGTACCCTCTGACAGGAATAGTAACAGAGGTTGAGCACATGGAAGATACTGATCTGATTACTATGACAACTGCCAATGGAAATCAGTTCTCTTGGTACGCTGACGCAGAAGACTGTTGGTCTATTAATGACCTTGCTTCATGCATCATGGAGTCCAACGGAACCGAGATTGTCTATGACGATGAAATTGTAGACGCACACTATGCAGGTGGGATTAAACAATTTGCTCGGTATGCAAGGGAGGACTAATCATGAAATATAAACTTAGAATCTATTTCAAAACAGGTTCCAACAAAGGAAATCTAAGGAAAGAAGAGTTCTTTCCTACAAAGGAACTGATGCAGGAAAGATATGAGCAACTGTTTAACCCTAAAGAGTACGCTTTAAATCCTACAACATGGGAGTTAGTAGGAGATGCGTGGCTAAGAATATTTTAAGGAGGACAATATGATAATTTTAAGAAAGTACACAAACTGCACAGAAGAAGAAAGAAAAGCTCTTGTATCAACAGACATAAGTATTGCTTGCGTTGACAAGAGAATTGCTACATTGAAGGAATTATTAGACACCAGCTTAAGGGAAATTTGCTTTAACAGAATTAAAGAGCTGGAAGGATACAAAGCAAAACTCCACTATGAAAAACTCCTGTTTGCTTTTCCGAAAGCAGAAGCACTCTATGAAGATACTATTGTATCTATCTGTGGACTCAGTGGATTAGAAGCCTTAAGAAGTTATGGTTTAATCGAGAGCTGTGCTCTGATTAACGGCAGGAAACTCTATGTAATTTAGTGTCGAATATACTGCTTAGGCAGTATATTTAAGTATCTTGTATTGCTCAAAAGGGTAGCATGAAATCTAGGGCTACCCGTTTTCCTCCAAGGTATTTAAGTATGCTACCTAAAGAAAGGAACTATTATGAAATTGAAAAAAGTAACCAGAAGAGAAGCACAGAAAGCACTTGTTGCAGGAAATCCTGTATATTTGCTTCCTAATAGAATGCAAGTGGATTCACCTTGGGCACATCCGTTCAAAGTGAAAACTCCTATGTCAGAAGAGAAATTTAATCGTCTGATAATGAAATATGAACATGCTTGTTGCACTGTAGATACAGGAACCGGAAGTTTCTGTTATATAGATGCTTGACAAGAGAACAGATGTTTGCTATTATAAACACGTAAATAAAATCGGGAAGGAGAATAAGATGAGACATATTTATGTAAAGACACCAAATGGTCTAGGTAAATTAAATTTTTATGACGGATCATTATGGCACTCTCATTACATAGTAGACCATTATAAACATGATTCAAAGTTTTACTCTGGATACTATGAAGGAAGATATATAACTAACGCATCCTGCTATGGCAAAGAACATATCAAGTTTCTCAAGAAGAGACCGCTGATTGATTTGATCACCAAGAGAAAGGAATGAATATGCAGAACATATATGTATATAATCGTAAAGATAAAATAGGAAAGTTGATATGGTATAGAGGTATAGTTTTTTACCCTTATGTAGTCACTCATAATCATTCCTACAATAGAATGTTTTTATATAGTGGCTCAATTGATGATAGAATTGTTGTAGACTGTATGGTTTACAAAAAGCACGAAATCAAGCTCTTACATAAGAAACCATTGAGACATTTTATAGAAAAGAGGCAAGGCAAATGATAGGAACTTATGTTAAACACCCGGTATACGGGGTAGAGAAAGTTATCAAAATAAGTAGTATTAGTGAACTCGTCTTTTTCTTCGAGGCAAATAAAGAATTGCACGATGGTACAATAGAGCCAAGATCCTGTCCAGACAACCATGGTTGGTGGTTTAGTTTTGATGACATTAAAATAATGAAGTATCTTCCTCCACTGGCATCATTAATAGAGAGGAGACAACAATGAAAATAGGTGATATAGTATGGCGAAGCAATTCTGGTATGGGAAGAATAATAGATATTAGATCTTCCTCAGCGCCATATCTAGTTTATTTTTATAAAGAAAATAACCGTTTGTATAATGGCAACGATAGAGGCCCAGATTGTCGCTATTGGTGGTGCTTCAGAAGTTCACTTACTCTTGTCCGTTCTCTGTCTTTGTGCAAGCTAATAGAAAGGAGAAGAAATGCAACATCCTAAAGAATTAAATATAGGTGACATAGTTTATCATAAATATTACGGTATAGGACAGATAGAAGATATTGGCAAAGATCTTGGAGAACCATTCCAATATTTAGTCTATTACTATAAAGAAAACATTTCATTACACAATGGAAATGGTGGCTCAGATTACCACTATTGGTTGGAGCTATGCTGAAGACCTGAAACTTATTTCATCTGTCCGTACACTAATAGAAAGGAGGCAGCATGGTTGATTTAAGAAAGAAGCTCCGGTCTGGAATGATAGCTGTCACACCAGCAGGAAGCTATCTTGTTCTTACCGATTGCGAGACTGCGAATTATGGCAGTCAAGATTTTTGTATTGTTGGACCTGATGGTTTTATGATAGGCAGTAATTACGATGAAAATTTGAGCACTATTCGTGGCATTTGCTCTATAAAAGCTCTATATAAGTCAACTGTAAATGGACTTACTTATGAAATGAAATACAAAGATAAAGATTTAATTTGGACAAAGGATCCAAAAAATCTTAAAGAATTAATCATATCAAGGAGGTTTTCAAAATGAAGACAGCAAAGGAAAGACTCTACAGAGTTGATTATGCCGAGGAAAAACTCGGTGACACAGTAACTAAGGAGATGATGAATACCAGTGAGTATGAAAAAGGCTACGGAATCATTCAAGCCCTTGAATCATGCGAAACAGACGGAGAACTTGACATATTAGATGAAGTTCTGACTGCTTTATGTGGTCATGGTATTGAGTATCTCACCAACTTAGTAGAATGTGACTGCTAAACTATGAAATAAAATTAGAGCTGTGAAAACAGCTCTTTTTTATTATATAAAAAAGAAAAGAGGAAAACAAAATGGAAAACATCGTTTACAACACAGTTATGAGCAACTTATTAATCTCTGGTACAAAGGCATGTGCAGTAATTCCAAGGGAATTGATGTCTGTCGATCCAGCTTACCAGCGGCTGGAAACACGAAATCATAGAAAAATTAAAGCAATGCATGACAATTTTGATCATATGATTATGGATGCATTATTAGTGGTGCCACATCCAGAAGAGTGCACTTTTTCTATTGTAGACGGTTATGGTCGTTTTATTGCATCAGAAGGTATTTTAGATAAACTCGAATGTGTTGTTATTACTTCAGCCCCATCTGATCCAGATGAGAGAAGACATTTCGAAGCAAGTATCTTTACAAGACAGAGCTTGTATACTGAAAAAGTTACTCCGCTGCAGATGCATAAGGCAAATCTTATCTTAGGTGAACCGAATGCTGTAGCGTTGCAGGAAGTGGTTGATGAATATAATTTAAGCATTGCAGAAGACAAAGGGGTAAGAAAACCAGGAACTATTGGTAGTTACACATCCGCTTACAGGATAATTAAAGCAAAAGGTAAGATAGCTTATGAAAGTATTATATCTACTTGTTGTAAAGCTGGTTATAACTTATCAGGAGATGGATTATGTGACAAGATAATTAGGAACTTATATAAAATTTATTGCTTCTACGGAGATATTGGATTAGTAAAAGTATTGCCTATTATGAGAGGAACTGAGCCAAGTACACTTAAAGCAAAAGGAATAGCTGCTTATCCAGAAAGAGTTGAATTAAGTCTTGCTCTCTACCTGCAGGACTATTTAGTATCTCTTGGTGAGCCTAAACAGTTTAACGAGAAAGGAAAGAAAATTTCTTAAACAAGTTTGTAAAAAGTATTGACAAGTTTTACAAACTGGTTTATAATGCAGTTACAGTTAAGAAAGGAGAAAACAAATGGCAACACTTATTAGTTTTTATAAAGATAATAAAATTACCTCATCAGAGGTAGAATCCAAGGACATTGATATTGTTCTTGGATTCCTCTTCAAGGACTATGTCTTAGGAGAAGATATCACAGAAAACTTTGACTCAAAGTTTCTCTACATTGAGGACAGCAAGTTTAAAATGAAACCTCTAAACAAGAAAATAAAAACATTTTCGCAAGAAAAAGAGGATTCTGTAGAGGTTCTGATTCAGTTTGAGGAGCTCGCTAAGAGCTACGAAGCAGCTTATATCTTTGACCAGTATGAGGTATTCAAGTTTGAAAACGGTGACTATAAAGATCTGGATGAGAGAGATTATAAACTCTCCATTTGTAAGCACTGCGGAAAGATTATTTCCGGATCTTTAGTCAATGATTATTGTCCAGAATGCTTCGTAACCTATGGAGTACAGGAAGTGTTCGAGCAGATTCAGTCAGATGACAAAGAGCTGTATACAGAATATGAGACAGTTTCAAAAGTCATGAATACAGTGGAAGCCTTTTATGACAGAGTCAAAGATAAGGGAACTTTAGCTGTACAGAGAGCAAAAGAAATCTCTGAACAGTACTTAGGAAAAGAACAGATTCCACAGGAATTATATGAAACAATTTTAGGAGGATTTGTAGCATGAATAAAGAAACAATGAAACAGGGTATGATTAAAGTTTTGAATATGTATGATATCCCTTGGGGTAATTCAGCCATTGACAAAATTATCAACACATGGGCAGACAACAAAACCCCTTTGATTGAGTTATTAAGACATCATCCTAACTGGAATGATGAAAAATGCTATGTAGCATTTGATCAGAATATCAAGGGACAGCCAGACGAGGGGAAAATTTACAGGTTCATTGATTGGATGATTAATAAGAGAAGATACACAGATGCTTTGGATGCATTGAGATATTACAGAGAACAGCTTTTGGATGAACGAACAGCTTCTTTAATTAAAGAATGCTATCCTGATATTAAAGGTATTTCAGCAGGTCAGAAAACCTCAAGAGCAGTGAAGAAAATCTGTACACTTATAGGTATTACTTCTGATACCTATTCAGATTTTGAAAAGAGGTATGCCAAATATTCAGATGCAATCAATCCATTGGATGTTGTCCGGCACACTATCCTGTCAGTTAATCCAGTTGATTATCTGTTGTCCTCCAATGGAAATAGCTGGTCATCCTGTCATACACTTGATAAAAACAATCCTAATGGTTACTCAGGATGCCATTGTTCTGGAACAATGAGTTATCTTCTTGATGGAACTACAATGGTTTACTATCAGGTAGATAAAGAGTACGACGGCAATGACTTAGAGTTCGAGCCGAAAATCATCCGTCAGTTATTCCATTATAAAGATGGAATCCTTGTACAGGGAAGACTCTACCCTCAATGTAACGATGGCAAAAACTCACTGTATACTCCAATTAGAGCACAGCTTCAGAAAATCATCGCTGATTGTTTGGTGGCTCCTAACCTTTGGAGAAAGAAAGGCGGCACCTCTGCTTGTTGCTCAGTTATTAATTCTGAAGGTACCCACTACAGAGATTATGAGTGCCAGAGTGAGTGCTCAGTAAGTAAAATTATCAAAATGATTCCCAAGGGAAGAGTAGATAATAGGCATATGACAGTTGGACATGATATCTACTGTGTAAAATGTGGAGATTGGCATGATATGGAAAGTACACTTCTTTGTGAAGATTGCTATGATAATTATGCCTACAGCGGCTCTCGAAGATGCTGTGATTGCGGTGATCGCTATGACGAAGATGAAATGTACTGTATCAATGGAGAATGGTATTGTAGTGGTTGTTCCACTTATTGTGATCACTGCGGTGAAAGAGTACCCAATTCGAGTATTCATTATTACGGGGAGTTAGATGAGGACATCTGTGATGAATGTATCTCTGAAGATTTTTCCACTTGTGACTGTTGTGGAAAGTTAACTAACAATGATGATTTGACTTATATTGAATCTACAGATGAAAATGTTTGTGGCAGATGCTTAGAGAACAAATATGCATATGTAGATACTGAAGATGAGTATTATCCCATTGAAAAAGTAAATACTTGCGTATGTGGACAAACTTACTTAATTGAAGAAGGTGACAAAGGACTTTGTCCAGACTGTATAGAAGAGGAGACCGGAGATGAGTAAAAATAAATATAAAATTACAGAATTAGAAGAGATTTTGAGAATGAAACAAATGACTTTAAAGAGTCACCTGGAAGCCAAGTTGGAAGCAGCAGGTTATGAGCCTAAATCAGAAGATGGATTCCTCTATGCTAAGGGAACTTTCCCAGTACTCTTAGTTGCTCATATGGATACAGTACATGAAGAATGTGTCCAGAAAATCAAATACACTGGAGCAATCATGTCTTCTCCTCAAGGGATTGGGGGAGATGACCGGTGTGGCATCTACGCTATTCTGCAAATTATTAAAGAGTATCATTGTTCTGTATTGTTTACAGAGGATGAAGAGAAAGGATGTATCGGTGCTGAGAAGTTTGCTGTAAGTGACTATATAGTAAACAATGATATAAATTATATCATTGAAATTGATAGAAGAGGGACCAATGACTGTGTATTCTACTCTTGTGACAATCCAGATTTTGAAGAGTTCATAGAGTCTACTGGATATTTCAAAACAGCATGGGGTTCTGTGAGTGATATATCAACAATTGCTCCGGCACTCGGTGTAGCAGCAGTCAATTTATCTTCTGGTTATTTCGACGAACACACTACAAGAGAAACAATCAATGTAGAGGCATTACTTTCTACAATTGAAGAAGCGAAAAAGATTCTTGCTTTACCATGCGAGGAACCATTTGAGTACATTGAAGCTGCCTATGGTGGTTATGGAAACTGGTGGAGAGATTATGATGAAGAAGCATCACCTATTAGCACTGATTACACAACAGCTTATACAGATGATTGTACTTATATATTCTCGAAAGAGGAGAAGGCAAAGAAATTCTTCCATATTTATCTTCAGACTTACAGCGGAAATGAAATCTGTTGTGAAATCCTCGCAATAAATGAAATGGAAGCAATTGGTATGGCTTTAAGTCATTATCAGTATTATTCTGCTTGTGACATTATTGATATAAAATCACAGTAAAGGAGGAATGTTTATGCCAAAGTATATGATTGACCTCTAGCCCACTAAGAGGTTTTCATATAAATTACAACTGAATATAGAAAAATTACAACTGAATATGGGTAAAGATTAAAACAAACAACAAAAAACAAATTTCAAACAAGAATAGGAGATTATGATTATGATGAACACAACTATTATTACAAAAATTATGGCAGCACTTGGACAGGACGAGCTTAAAGAACTCATCGGAGCACTTCAGGGAATGGTTGATGCACCAGAGACAGTACAGAAACATTGGGAGCCAACAGAAGGTGAGCAGTACTTCTATCTGTGGGGTACAGGAAAGAAAGACGGTGGAGTATTCACAGCAGAGAACCAGAAAGATGTGATGCGTTTAGCAGTAGGCAACTGCTTCAAGACTGAGGAAGAGAGAGATGCAGCCGCTGAGTATCTGATGATTGTAGCAGAGCTGAAACGCTTCGCTATTGATCACAACGATGAGATCGACTGGGACGATCACTCTCAGAGAAAATACAAACTCTGCTGGAACAGAGAGACAGAGAAAGTTGATTCCACATGGAGCAGAAGAAAAATTACAGATGGTATTTACTTCAGCTCTCATGAGGTAGCAATGGCTGCTGTCGAAGCTGTAGGAGAGGATAGAATCAAAAAGTTCTATCTTCCAGATGCTGAGTAAACAATAAAATAAACAGTTCTCTTGGGGTTCGACTCCCCAAGAGAATTATCAAGGAGCTATTATGGAATTAGATAAGTTATTAAAAAAGAGAAGCATAATAAGCTGCACAATCAAGGACGGGATTTGTATTGTACAGTATGCTTCAAAGGAAATGAAACTATTAGATATATCAGGTATGGGTATTGTAGAAGTACTTGATTTTATATTGGAGGAATAAGATGAAAGTTGGAGATAAAGTAATAGTTGATCCTAGATTGCATGGATGCATATGGTGTATTCCTGTGGAAGAAGTTAAAGGAAAAATTATGACTATAATATCCATAAATAACCCTAGAGGTTTTGAGGCTTATTGTTGTGTTAAAGAATCAGGATATATTTTTAAGTTGGATATGTTTATTCCTGCAGAAGGTACTTTATTTTTAGCTATCCATGAAAGAAGGCAATATGAAGAGAGGAGATAAAGTAATTTTTAGATCTAATACTCCTCGTATTCTATGGGGCGTAGATATAAATTATTTATTAGGAAATATATGTACCATAAAATCAATTATAGAACTAACTTCTAAAACTTTTGAAAGAAAAGCTTATGAATTAGAAGAAGCTAGTGGTTATTGGTTTCCTGCAGAGGAATTCATTCCTTACAAAGGACTAATTGTACTAATTGATAAGAGGAGGAAACATGAAATATAAAGTTGGGGATAGAGTTATAGTTCGGAAAGATTTAGTTGGCGGATTGGAATATCCTTATTCGAATCCGTTATGCGGAAAGTTATATTTTGCTTCAGCAATGGAAAAATTCCGTGGAGAGGAGTACGAGATAGTAGCATCTTTAGATGATTATGGGTGTGAAACTTATAGTTTATCTCTAGGAGAAGAGGAATCTAAGTGGGTGTTCAACGATGCAATGTTGATACTTGTTGATGGGTTAAGGAGCTTGATATGCAAGAGAAATATAAAATAGGAGACATAGTAAGAGTTAGAAGTAATTTGAAAGGTAATACAAAATATTATTATGATGGTAGTGATAATGAATATTTGTTTTTTAACATTGCCATGCAAAAATTCTGTGGCCATGCATATAAAATTATAGATAAAGTTTCATCATTTTATCCTGGCTATGTTAACTATAGACTAGCACTAGGAGATGAAACATGCGAGTGGGTTTTCAGTGACATAATGTTAGAACCTGTTCAGTGTTTAGGGGGACTTATATGCAAGAGAAAAAAGAATTAAAAGTTGGAGATTGGGTTCGTGTAAAACGTAACCTAGCAGTTCATGAGATAGGGGTGAAGTATCTCGGAAAAGTTTATAGAATCAATAGAATAAGTTATACAGGTTACTATCTATCTGGTACTCCAGAAGGATGCTGGTACAGATCATCACTTATTCCAGTAGGAAATTTAAGTAGACTTGTAGAAATTAGAAAGGAAAATCATGAGATATAAAGTCGGAGACAGAGTAGTGATTAGAAAAAATTTAGTTAGCGGGTGGTATTACCATTATGAAAATTCAATGGGAAGATTATTTTTTAACAGCCACATGTATAAACTTTGTGGAAAAATTTGTGTAGTAACTAAAATTACAGATCTTGTATTAGATGAATATTTCTTATCAATAGATGATGAAGAAGTATCATGGTATTTTAACAATGCAATGTTACTTCCGGCAAATAGTTTGAGATATTTAGTAATGACAAGGGAGGCGACCTCATGAAAATATATGAACTTCATCAAGACGTATCAGGCAGATGGTTCGGCTATTGTGAAGAGACAAAAGAGTATACACCAAGCTTCATCAAATGTAAAAATTTGAAGAAAATGCTTATCTGGAAAGGTTGGGGGTGGAAATGATTGAACTTAGAGACTGTATTGTGGGAGTTAAAGATGAAAAAGAATATGAAAAAGTAATTCAGATTGCGAAAGAACAAGGATGTGAGTGGAATTCTGGAGACTCTTTAGATTATATCTACTGTACATTTCCAACAAGATTGTTTTTTGATAAAAGAGGAAGGGTCACATTTGGGGGATATCATGAAAAATATTGTGACTATCATTGTAAAAATTTGATGAGTAGATTACGAGAATTGATAATTATAAGACAGAAGGGAAAGTTATGATTGATTTAAGAGATAGCACAGTATTAGTTAACAATGTAGAAGAATATATAGCTGTGACTAAAATTGCTAAGAAACAAGGCTTTAGATGGGCGAGTTGGGCCCCTTTAAGTATAGTCCTTTGTGAGTTTCCAACGAGACTAGAATTTAATAGGAAATATGAAACATATTGGGGTTCTAGTCGTGGAAGATGTGCACGAGATTATCCTAGATACTTGGATATAATTAAAGGAGTGCGAAGACTCATAATGGTCAGAAAGGAAACGTAAATGATAGATTTGAAATGTTGTACTGTTTTGGTGAATAATAAAGCAGAATATATAGCGTTAATCAAAGAAGCGCAAAAGCAAGGTTACACATGGGCGGATGGAACTGCTTTAACCAATATATTTTGTGATTTCCCAACAAGATTACGCTTTAATGGAGAGTGTAAAGTATATTATAATTCTTCCGCCTATTATTATAATCGTGATTACAAGTGCAAGGAAATAGTTGGTGCATTAAGAAATATGATATTGAAAAGAAAAGAGGGACAACTATGTTAAAAGAAAAATTATCTATTGAGCGGAAAAAGGCTGTAATGATTACAGCCGATTTTACAGCACCTACAACAGAAAGCTATGCAATGGCATGGCTAAAACTGTGCAACAACGCAAGAGAGTACAAAGACGTTATCTGGAGAGTAGAGAATGATTCAGGAAATAGGGTATATGTCTGGTGCAATCCAAAGTATAAAGAAACAGTAATAGAATTCCTCACAGGAATAGTTTACTATCATCAGGAAGATAAAGGGCCTACATCAGTAGGAAAAGTTATTGAGGCAGAAGATGTTACAGTTGGTTTCCCGGTGTATGAATATGAGAGTACATGTTCTTCACATGAAGAACAATGGGGCATAGATATTGATAATTCAATTATGTTTTGGGGAAGAGTTAAAGAAATTTTTTATTGAGGTGATTTTATGAAAAATAGAGAAAAATTTGCCAAAGAATTTTCTTAATCTGCTTTTACCAAAAAGTAAATATATTGCAAGAGATAGGAACAATAAACTTTATGTGTACACTGAAAAGCCAGTACGATGGAGTTGTTATTGGAGCTTAAGAGGTAGTTATCAGATATCGGCAGATATTTTTGGTGATATCTTTAGTTTTATTAAATGGGAAGATGAAGAACCCTGGGGTATTGAGGATTTAAAGAAATTAGAGGTGAAAAAAGATGATTAATTTAAAAAATACATGTGTGTTAGTCAGAACGAAAGAAGAAAACGAAAAACTACTTAAAGAAGCTGAGAAACAGGGATTCAATTGGTCTCAGAGATACGATTGTAAACCATTACTAGCACAACATTTTCCAGACATTTTAAGATTTTATGAAGACAAAGTTATAACTTATGAGGCGAGTATCAGATCAAATGTTGATTTCTACGAAGCATCAGAACTCCTCGGAACAAAGGAAATGACGGCAAGAGAGTTTGTTGAGTGGTATCTCAATGTGGATTTTTTGTGCGGTAGACGTAACTGTGATGAATGTGTACTTGGCAGAAAGAACACTAAGTGCAACAATCAGTTGTGTAGTACATGCAACTGGAAAAACAACATTGATGAACTTCTTGAAATTGCGAAATCAAGTAGAATTACAGTTCCTACACCCGAAGAGAAAGCAATTGAAGATATTGAGAAGTTAATTCAAAGTCCATATCGCGGAATAACAGGTGAAATTAAGGAATCCTTAAAGCTGGCGGTGGAGAAGCTGAAAGAGGTGAATGATAATGGAGAGATTAACACTTGAAGATGCTATTTCTCATGCAAAAGAAGTAGCAGAAAAGAATTATAGAGGTGCAGATTTTGAGTCAATTGATTCTGTAGACGATGATATAAAAGCTAATTGCATAAAATGTGCAGAAGAACACGAACAGCTTGCGGAATGGTTAGAGGAACTGAAATCTTACAAAGACTTAGACGAACAGGGCTTGCTTGTTAGATTGCCGTGTAAGGTTGGAGATTCTGTTTTCATCATTGTCGGAAAAGATATTTCAAGACAAGGAATAAGAAAGATAGAAATTTCTGACAACAGCATTATATTTAAAACAAATAGACAGAAAAGAATATTTAACGTTGCTGAGTTTGGAAAAACCGTATTCCTCGCCCGTGAAGATGCTGAGAAGAAGTTGGAGGAATTTTAAATTGAATGCTAATACAAGAAAACTTATATTAATGGAGGAAAACATTATGGATAAATTAATAGCAAAAGAAGTAGAGTTTAACGGAGATATTCTTAGAGCAGCACAGGATCCTGATGGAAATATTTGGGTTGGTGCTCGCTGGGTATGTGAAGCTATCGGTTTAGATGATAACCGGATCAAATATGAAAGAAGAAAAATGCAAACGGATTCAGTAATTTCAAAGGGGGTACAAAATTTTACCCTCCTTACCAATGGCGGGAATCAGAATGTTATGTGCTTACAATTAGATTATTTACCATTATGGTTGGCTAAAATCTCAATTACTCCAACTATGAAAAAGGAAATGCCGGGAATAGCAGAAAAACTTGTAGCATATCAGCTCAAAGCAAAAGATGTACTGGCAGCAGCTTTCCTTGAGAAAAAAGTTAATAATCCAAACGTTATTCAGTTACAGCTGCCAGATTTCAATAACAAAATTGAAGTATTAGAAAGAAAAGTAGATAAAATCTTTGAAGATATGGGGCGTTTAGCTTCTATGATGGTTCAGGAGAAAATTGTTACGACACCTATCCCAGTGAAGAAAGTAGAGAATCCTGGTAAAAAATGGAAAAATGATATGTACCAGATGATTGATGCTCTTACCACTTGTGACAAGTTCTCTGATCGTGGCTCTGTAATGAAAACTGTATATAAGTATATGAATAAAAATTATGGTATCTGTTGGGATCAGGAAGTGAAAGATTACAAAGAAAAATATAATCCAGTAAGTAAATTTAGTACTTATGATGTTGTCTATGCCAATGATACTTTAAGATCTATCTTCAGTGCTGCGTTAGGAGATCTGTATGAAAAATATAAATCAATCTGTAATCAGGATGCAACAGATTCTATTATTGCTCCTCTCGTAGAAAAATATGGAGATAAGAGCAACGGAGGAATGGTTACATATAGAAAAGTATACAAAAAGATGGGAGAAATGAGTCCGATCAATTGGCATAATTTAGAAGTTCGTTATATTAACAAACATGGCAAAGCAGGAGCAAGAAGAAAGAAAATCATTTCTTCCAATCCAGAAATGCTGAGAAAATTTAAGAATGCAGTTGATGTCATGATGGTTGGGTAAAGACTATGCTAAAAATAGGGAAAACATATTATTTAAAAACTTGGGAGGAGCTTAAAAAAGCTTCCAATGGTGATTATTCAGGAGCTTTAGATTTCGGAGAAATACTATTTTTATCTAGGATGAAGATTTTATGTGGGGACAAGATATGTATAATTGGAAAGTATCCTTATCATGAAGGAGTTTATCAAGGGATAGATATGAAAATTTCACAACAATTTTTGTTTACTGAAAATATGTTGTTCACATCTGGTTTGCGAAAAATGATTGAGGTGAGAAATGAAAGTAGGACAAAAGTATAAAGTTCGTTCTTGGGATGATATGAAAAGAGAATTTGGAATTGCTCAAACTGGGGATGAAATATATATACCATGTTTGGCATTTTTTGTTAAAGACATGTGTAGATTTTGTGGAACTACTATAACTGTTTCATATTTTATATACGACAATGTTTTTAGAATCGAAGAAGATAACGGTAGATATATGTGGTCTACAGACATGATCACACCATTAGGAGATTTATATGAAGCGATACAAAGTAGGAGACATAGTTCAGATTCGTCAATGGGATGATATGGTTAAAGAATTTGGTGTTAATTATTATGGTGTTATTCGATGTAACAATTATTGCAGTTTTGTGGGAGAAATGAAGAAATATTGTGGGAAAAAATTACGAATAGATACTATAAAAAATCTTGGTAATACCTATTATTATACAATGACTGCAATTCCGTGGACTTTTACAAGTGAGATGTTTGAAAAAGGAGACTTATCAATGTTAATCACAAGGAGACAGGAATGTATAAAGTAGGACAGAAAGTAAGAGTTAAATCTTGGGAACAAATGGAAAAAGAATATGGACTTAATTCTTGCGGTAGCATAAAGACACCATCATCATTTACTAGAGAAATGAATTGGTTTTGTGGGATGATTTTTACAATTAAGAATGTAAGATCTGGTATTTTTCGTGTTACTTACGATTTAGAAACTAATAATAAGGAATTAAATGATGAAATAAAACATTATTACTGGGATGAAGAAATGCTTACATCTGCCGGTTTATTGGCACAAATAATTCAAAGGAGAAAAACTCATGTATAAATATTACGACAAGAAAAACAATTTTGTAGAAACATTTAATCCGGAGACAGGATTCTATATCCGGTCCGATGATCTTACAACAGGAAAGGAACCATTCATGAGAGATTTTCCTGCTTTGTTAGATATTGGTATTATGGGACATTGTGTTCATGGAACATCTGGTTTGTGTATTCAATCAGGAGTTCAGTGTTATCAGAATGGATTACACACACAGGAGCCTAACATGTCCCTTGAGAATTTCAAGAGAATAGTAGATGAATGTAAAGGGAAAACATTTCAGTTTGCTCTTGGTGGCAGAGGAGATGTAGACCAGCATGAAGATTTTGAAGAAATCCTTAAGTATTGTAGATCACAAGGGATTGTGCCAAACTTTACAAGTTCTGGTTTAGGATTCAATGAAAAAATTGTTTCCTTATGTAAAGAATATTGCGGAGCTGTAGCTATATCTTGGTACAGAAGTGAATATACAGGGAAAGCGATTGATATGCTAGTGTCTGCAGGAGTCACTACCAATATTCATTATGTCCTTGGACGGAATTCTATTGATGAAGCTATTGAACATTTGCAGCAGGAAGATTTCCCTGATGGTATCAATGCAGTAATTTTCTTGTTGCATAAGCCAGTAGGTTTAGGAACTCAGACAAATGTATTGTCTCCTGATGATGAAAGAGTCAAAGAATTTTTCTCTTTGATTGATAAACATGATTATAAATTTCAGATTGGATTTGATTCATGTTCTGTGCCTGGACTGTTGAATTTTACAGAAGAGATTTTAAATTCTACTCTGGAACCGTGTGAAGGAGCAAGATTTTCTGGTTACATTACGTCAGATATGAAGATGCTGCCATGTAGCTTTGACAATCAGGAACTTAAGTGGGCAGTTGATCTTAATGAACACACTATTCAGGAAGCATGGGATTCAGATGTGTTCGATGATTTCAGAAGCCATTTCAGGAATTCTTGTAGAGGTTGTAGTCGTCAGTGTGATTGCTTAGGTGGATGCCCGATCAGAAGAGAAATTGTCTTGTGCACAAAAGAGGAGAAAGATTTATGTTAACAATTGGGCTAAGTGCTGTATTAATAGTGACATTGATAATTTTATTCGCTTGCATAAGCGAAAATATAAATTTGAAAATGGAAGTAGAGGAACTAAAAAGACAGAATGAGATTCAACGTTTTAAGTACTCTAGCATATACCGGGAGTATGTAAGATTATTAATGGAGCCTGGCACTTTAAAGTCTACTACACCAGACATAAAAGAAGCTGTTCATTACGCAATGGTTAAAGCTCATCCTGACAATGGAGGTAAACAAGAAGATTTTGTAAAGTTTAGAAAGCTATATGAGAGGATGAATAATGAATACAGATAAACTTAAATTTCTTAAACTTGGCGGGCGATATAAAGTAAAATCGTTTGCTCGTTTAATAGAAGAATATGGTTCTAATAACTCTAGTGGAATGCCGAATGTCATCTGCGGTTTTAATAAGCAAATGAAAAAATTGTGTGATCAAAAAATTACGATACATGATACATTCTATGGGCATGAAGGTAAGTTTTATCAAATAAAAGAAGCAAGATATTGTTGGAATAGCCAGATGTTAGAACTTCCTTTAAGCACATTGATTTATAGGAGGAAACATGGATAGAAATGAAATATATTTCAAGTTAAGCGGATTTTGCTCCGATCATTTTTGCTTTAATTGTCCAATATTATTCATAAATCCCAAGCATAAATGTGGTAATGGTTGTGGATACAGTTTATGTGAAAATCCGGTGCCGTTATCAGAAGCATTGAAGTATTATTCTATCATATTTGAAAAACAGAATCTGAGAGCACTTATAGTAAGAAGAAGGGGGGTATTATAAATATGAAAGAAGGATATAAATTAGAAGACACTATTATCCTCAATGGAAAAGTAGGGTGGGTAAACACAGGAGATGATGCTGATAGCATTATTGGAATACAAAATATTCAGAAAGTAAAAAGATTTTCTGGTGAAGAAATTGTTGTATCTAATGATGGATTTGCTTTTTCAAAAGAAATGGAAAGTCGATGTGGGTGGCTTGACAGATATGCAAGTATTCAAATGCTTACAGGAGATACACCTATTGATATGGATCACATTGATGAGACAAAGATTGTATCAATGGAAGGAATCACTGAGTCTGAATATTATCATAGGTATAGTGATTATACTGGATATCTTTGGACTGAAGAAGAATTCAAATGTGGTGGTCATGATCTGTTAAAAATCTTAGAAGGAAACATGGGTAAGTATATTCATATAGAAATTGAACTATATTCGAGGTGTTGATATGACATTTGAAGAAGCTAAACAGCGTCCGGATTACTGTTTTAGGCTCAACGGAATCCAGCTTTTAATAAGAGATATAAGAGAAGAACATTTAGAAATTGATCTCGATAATGGTCCTCTCATAGGTAAAGCTGTGTTAGAGATAGGGTATGTTGATATTGAAGTAAACATTTCTGTAAACGGAATGTTTAGTGAAACGCCCACATACAAACCAATTATCGAATATTTTATGTGTGTTAAAACTGAAGATGATTGGGAGGGTATAGGATATCTTGGAATTGAGGCAGATGTGGATTGGTGGAGCAATAGATGGAAAGAAGAGTTGGAAAAAGATATGTTTTTAGTATTGGATACTTTTGTAAGACTCGGAATGCTCAATTATAATAGACCAAATTAAAAGGAATGAGGTGAATGAATGGATAAAGCTTGGTTAGAACAGAAAATAAAAGAATGTGAAAGTGTTCGTCCTGAGATTGAAAAACTTTTAAGGGAAAAGTTACCATTAACAAATCAGGAAATGGATGAAGTTTTTGAAGATTTGGAAAATATGTACAGAGGAGTAGAATCCTATTTAGATATGCTCTGCTTCAAACATCTTGAAGACGATTCTGAAGATTCTCATAAATGGATAAGTCAGTCTGGAGTAGTTGAACTGTTTTATAAATATAGAAATAAAAATAATTTAAGGAGGTATCTTGATATGGAAATGGAATTTGATGGAGATATTATTATCACAGATCCTTGTTATATCATGAAAGAAGATGATGATTGGGCAACATGTGCCTACGGAGAGGATATGGAAGCACTTGGAATAACTCACTATATGACAAGAGATACTCTCTATGGAGATTGGAGTTGTACTACTTTTGACACTGATACAAAAGAAGCTATTGGTGAGTTTTGTGCAGATGCTGGTTTAGTGTCAGTATTTTTATTAGATGAAGTCCTGAAATATAATCCATATTATAAAGATCATTTAAAAAATAAATGGACGGTTACTTGGATTAAAGATTTCAAAGGAACTGTAGAATTTGTCGTTAAGCATATTGAGGGCTACTATGAAGAAGATACCGACTACTGGAAAAAAGGTGACTACTGGGAAGATTATGTTTTAGAAGTAGTAGGACATGGCATTAACAAGGTTACTGGTAAACCAATTAACTTTGTTGGAAAGCAAACAGGTTTATAATATGATTCCGAACAAAAAAGGTTTGCAAGTTATTATGAAAAACACTTTTACTCCAGGATGGGAAAATAGAATTTTTACATTAACTGGAGAAAAACAAATAAATGATTGGGTGAATGTCTACTATCCAGTAATGGAGAATGTTAATCCTGTCAATAGATGTTTTATGGTGCCGCTGAATTCGTTAAAATTATTAATTTTAAATAAACAAGAAAAGGAGAACTAAAATTATGAAAATGAGCTATGATGTACAGGTTGAGGAGTTAGGAGCAAACAGAAGAGGTCTTGTTACTTCAGAAGAGGGAAGAGCTATTGTTGAGTTTATGAAAACAAGTAGAGCCAACATGTGCTTTGAGTACGATGATGAGGCTGAAGCTAAAAGAAGAGCTTCTGCAGTAATGAATTGCTGCAAGAGACTCAATGAAGAAGGTGAAAAAGAAGTTATTAAATACGCTAAACGTGGAAATAAAATCTACGTCATTAAAGTGACAGAGTAAGGAGGAGCCATATGTTAGATATTAACAAGAGAGTGAGGTGTGAGGAAGCAACTGTTGCAGAGATGATTGAAGCTCTGCAGCGGTTGCCTCAAGATGGTATTGTTCACTTTGAAGGGAAAAAGAATGGTTACATCCATTGTGATCCGGAGAATGGAACAATAGATTTTGACACAGATGATCTTAGTACTAAGTACGAAGAAGTTTCAGAAGAACCTAAGGAATACTATTTAGTATGTATAGATACTTTTTTTAAAGAGCTTATAGCTGTAAAAGCACAAAATCAATCTGAAGCAGAAGTAAAGGCAGAGAAAATGAGCCAGATAGACTTTAATGGAATGGATAAAGAGGTCTATACTTGTGCTACATGTGACGCTCATACAAAAACTTATGCTCAAAGACATAACTACAGAATTATAGAGGAGGACGTATGAAATTAAGAATAGGCTTTGTAACTAATAGTTCCTCATCCAGTTTTACTATTGCTAAAAGTGATTTAACAGACGATCAGATTGAAAAGATTAAAAATCATATTAAGGTTGCAAAAGAATTAGAAATGGAAACATTTTATGATGAATGGGACATCAGAGAAACTAAATATGAAATTCATGGCTATACTCTTATGGATAATTTTGACATGGAAAAGTTTTTATTATTAATTGGTGTAGCTAGAGAAGATGTCGAATGGGAGGATTGATCATGAAGATTAGAAAAGGATTTGTAACTAATAGCAGCAGTAGTAGTTTCATTCTTGGTTTCAAGAGTAAAGAAAGTATCAAAGAGGAGCTGCAGAAAGAAAATCTTGAAGAAGAATACTTTGAGGAAATCTTAAGAGATGTAACGGAAGCTGCAAAGTTGGATAGAGAAGATGTTTTGGAAGGATATTCAGAAGAAATCTATTATCAGACTCTTTGGGAGATAGAAGACAGTCTCTATGTACCTTATAGTAAGAAACTTGAAATACGAAAAACGGAAGAATTCCAGGAAAAGCTTAATAAAGCAATAGTAAATAGAGCAGCTGAATTAGAGCAATCAATGGAAGGTCTCTCTGTATTTGTAGAAATCAAATATTCAGACAATGATGGTTTTAGGTACTCAAATTTAGAACATCACATTGCACCGAATATGAATTGTTGTCTTGCTGTTATTAATCATCATTAAAAATGTAGGCATTAGAAAGGGTGTGGAGAAAATGGGAAATTACTATGAAGGAAAATTAATTTTCGGATTGAAAAGAAATCTTCCAGATGAACTGTTACATGATTTATCTGTACTTGCAAGCGAGCGGAGCTGTGATAGAGATATAAAACCACTGTTACAGCATAGAGAATTAAAAGAGTCTAAATGGATGAATCATTATAGAGCTTTATATCCGACTTACACATTAGAATTTTCAGAGGGAGTGTGGTTCTTGACTGCCAGCTTCTGTATGAAAGGATACATGTACCTAGGTGATGACTTAGGGCAAGATATTTATGACTTTCTGTATCCATATTTTAATTCAGACATTCTTGATGAAGCAGATGGTGGTTATATGGGCACTATTGAAGATGAAGATGGAACCTACCGGAAAGAATTCTACGCAAACTATGAACAGTTCAATAAAATCGTAGAAAGCAGAGAGTATCTGTGTAAAGATTGCTACAAGAAAATGGATGGATCATTGTGCAATGACTGGAAGTACTGTAAAAGAGCATATGATATAGGAAGGGGTGATACCATTGAAGATTCGTAACGGGTTTGTGACCAATAGTAGTTCTTCAAGTTTTATTATTGGCAAAGCAAACGACAACACAGTAACTATTGATTCGGTATATCAAGAAATAAAGGAACTTTATAAACAATATTATAAATCATGTTCTGATATGTACGACTATGTAGAGAAGTATTATCCGGCAGTATTTGAAGTTGTAAGTACTCTTGAAGGAAAAACTATTCATCGGCAGAACGGATATGACTGGAGATGCACAGATAGTATTGATAAACAGTTAAAAGCAATGTTTGGAACCACTTGGTATGACGATTTGCCAAGCTTAGAAGAACTTTCTTGGACAGTTTGTGAAACATACACAGACTATGAACAGTTTTGGATTCAGAGAATGCAAGAAAGAGGGATACATGCACCTTTTTATATAAGAGATTTTTCTTCTAATGATCCATATATCCCTTTGGATTTCAGCACAGGAATAACAGAGTGTATAGGAGATGAAGGAAATGGAGTTGAATCTGATATCTTAGCTTGGTATTTTCCCTGGATTGAAAATATAAAGTATGACTGCGATAGCTGCCCAGATAATGAATACTGCTATAAAGAGGAATGCCAAGAAACTAAACAACAGTTTATGGGAAAAGAAATTCCAAGAGATCAAGCATGTTTGTATATCTTAGGAAAGATTTGTATTTGTTCAGAATGTGGCTATATACCAGATTTTATAGTTAAAAAGTTAAGCGAAATGTCAGAGTATTCATGTAACCATATGGGTTAAGAAAGAGAGGGATTAGTTATGATGAACTATGAAATGTTTGTGGAAGAACTTAAAAATAAAATAAGTGCAGCTATCAACATTCCTATTGAGAATATAGAATTTTCAAAAGATGGAGATAGATTTTCTCCGACAGGAGACAGACTGCTGGTGAAGTTTGCAGAGCATGATGATGCCTGGGAGGTCTGTGGAATACACACAAAAGAGCTTTTTAGAGAATTCTTAAATGGAACATCATTTGACACTATTCTTGATAGTACTGTAAGAGACATTAGACAGTTACAAGGACAAAATTCTTATGAAAAAACAAAGAAAATTTGGAACTATGAAACTGTTAAAGATTCTCTTTTTATAAGGCTGCTTAATTATGATGATAATTCTAAAGGATTGAGTAATGCTATTTATAAAAGAATAGGTGATATTGCTCAGGTATTATATATGAAGGTGTCTGAATGTGATGGAAACATTATGAGCACTAAGATTTTTAAATCTGTAGTAGAGAAATGGAAGGAAGATGGTTTGACCTTAAGTGAAGGCAATATTCTGGAAGAAGCATTAAGAAACACAGAACGTATGTATCCACCGAGAATTTACAGATGGGATCAGATGCTCTTTAATCCGGAATATGAAGGAGAAGAGTTTATGAGTCCTGGTACAGAAGAAGCAATTAGCCAAGATCTTATTGGAAATTGTCTAACTACAGCAAAGAAAACAAACGGTGCGGTAGCTATATTTTATCCCGGTGTGGCTGAACGCTTTGCTGATGTACTGGATTCAGATTTGTATTTAGTGTTTACCAGTGTACATGAGGTAATGGTACATAAAGCAGATGCTGTTGATGCGGTAGACTTATCAATAATCTTACAGGATACGTTGGAAGAAGCGACACCTAAAGAAGATTTCCTCACAAGGAAAATATATAAGTATGAAAAAGATACTCATAGATTTCTTTGTGCCATATAAAAAATAGCCTCTCTCTTCTTGAGAGGGGCTGATAGGAGGGTAGTTATGAGAGAATACCATATTTATATGCAGCGTACAAAGCGTACAGAATGGCATTGCGACTATAGCATATATAAATGGCTTCCGTGGGAATATGTAGGATATGTAGAAGGGACTAAAGAGCTGTATACATGCTTTAAGTTGAAGTTCCCATACAGCACAAGAAGTATTAATTTTTACCATTCATTCAACTATTTTGATAGTGAATATGTTAGAACGGATAACGATTGGGATTTTATGTATTGCCCACACGAATATCACAGATATTTGATTATGGATGATTATGGTAATGTACGAGACTTTTATCAGCTTACTAAGAAATATAAGAAAAAATATTATCGTACATATCATAAACATCATGGTTGGAATACTCATTGGGCTTCAACAGTGCCGGATCAGCGTAAAAGTATTACGCCAGAAGAGATTGTAGAAGTAAGAAATGAATATGGTATTACTCTCAAGCCTATAAAACCAAAAAGAAAAATAGATCCATGGGATTATGAGAAAGAATCCAAAGTGTCTGGTTGGAAGATGCAAAGTAAAAGAGAGAGGCAATGGAAAGTGAGGAAAGAGACATGAAAGTAGCAGTAACATGGGAGATGTGCGGGTACATTGATATTGAAGCTAACAACATGGAAGAAGCTATGAAAAAATTCCACAGTGAATCGGATCATATCAAACTTCCTGAAGATGGTGTCTATGTTGATGGCAGCTTTCAGTTAACATCTGATGATGTAGAGGAAATGGAAGCTATGTCTGAATGGTAGGAGGAGATTTATGAAAGTATATTTAGTATGCACATTGGACGATGAGCATTATAGAGAACCATATTTTTGTTTTTTCAAAACTGCTTTTGAAGCTCATAAATGGGTTATAGATAGCTTGATTAATGAAACAGAAGAAAGCCTAGAAGAAGTAACGAGTAACCTTGATTATAAAAACGTAGATGGATCTGATGATCAGATTATGCGTATTGATTATTCTTTTGGAGACGGAGAGTTCTATGTTTACACTATTCATGAAATTGAAATAGAAGACGGGGATTACCTCTGCATTTATCATCATGCTTATGATGGTGTTGGATTCTATGTAGAAAAAATTGGCACTTTGGAAGAATGTAAAAATCATATGTTAGATTCTACAGCTAAAATGGCTAATGATTATGACATTGATATAACTAATGATGATATATTCGAAGTTAATTCATTTGATTCATGTATTGATGATGATTATCAGTGGCATATGAACAATATTATTCAATTCAAGGTAGATAAACTTGAAAATAAAGAAGCTGAATCAAAAGAAGCCGGAACAACAATATTAACATCAGAGGAATCAAATAATAACGGTCATAAATACAGTGATGAAATTTATGAAGAGCTAAAAGATTATATGTATGGACCTATTCCTGGATATGGTGTTACTTCTGATTATGTTGAAACTTCGTTAGAAGAAATAATTGAAGATATTGATGCCAGACCAAAATATGAAGTATTTAAAGAATTGTGTAACTATCATGGAATTGCACCTAGTACGGTAGAGTATCTGTACGAATCTATTTGGGGAAAGCCAAAGGATAAAACAGTTGGATATTTCTTATAATACAAATAAAAATAAGGGGATAAAATTGCAGTATTTTTTAATAGGAGTTATAGCAAGAGTTATTATTGAATGGATATTTAAATGAAAGAAGGTGTAACATGAAAACTTACAATAGAAGAGAGGTTGAGAGAATTATTCTAAAGAATGGCTGGGAACTAGACCATTGTACTGGAGGGCATTCAATTTATAAGAAAGAAGGTGTAAAGAAAACATTGTCTATTGCCTATAAGAAATGTAACCGGATGGTTGTGCAGAGACTTATTAAAGAGTTTGGGTTGGTTACGTAGGTGAAAAATATGAGTATCATTAAAGCAAACAAGTTATATAAGGGTATTAAAGTAAAATCTTGCCCGTTTTGTGGAGAATCAGATGATATTGTTTTAGAAGAATATGAACATACATCTGGTAAAAGATGGAAAATCTATTGTTGCAACTGTATGGCTGGGATTGATAGAGGGTATGACCAGACACCGCATGAATTGATTGATGCATGGAATATGAGAATGTAAATAAAAGTTTCTTATGGAGGTAAAAATGAGAAAAAATAAAATAGGAGATGTTATTATTGTGAAAGTTTCCATTGCTGCAATAGATGAAAATGGAGATTATATATGCACTCATGTAGGACTTGAAAATTACTATAAAACTAATGATACGGACTCTATGGTTTTTGATGAAAGCGATATAGTTGAACGCTAGGATTTATGAAGCTAAAAATATGGCTTGATATAGAGTAAGAGAGTACAAGAGGAATAAAATATGCCATCAAAACTTGGTAGAATGTATAAATTACGAGAAAACAGATTTTAAATAAAAAGGAGAAAATACTATGAGCAAATACTTAGTAACAGTAAGAGAAATCTTCGAACATACTTATTTAGTTGAAGCAGATTCTAGTAGAGAAGCAGAGAGTATTTGTAACGCAAAATCAAATGGATGTCGTATCACTGATTATACAGATACAGAATATGATTCTGAATTGATAGAAGACGTAGATGATTTAGAAGGTGTTTTCTATGATGAATTATAGAAAGAACTTTGATGAAACAAGTGTTTTAACAGACGAACGGAGAGAAAATATTATGAAACTATCAGAATGGAATGAAATTATAAGCTATGCAAAAGAACTATGCCAAAAGCGTAACAGTAATATAAGGCCAATTACATATTCGATGTATGATGGCAGAAAGGGAATTTATCTTGCATTATATGATAGCGAAGGCAAACTATACGATCGAATTGCAAGTGGGGTGCATGACACAGTAGATGAATATAAAAAAGCACTTGATTCTATATACAATATTATTTGTGAATTGATTTAAAAGGATGATTTCAGGTTAAGAAAGAGAGGTAAATATGAGTTGGCATACAAAATGAGGAGATTTTCCAGAACTATATAAAGAAGTAGAAATTCTTATGACTGATGGCAGCATCAAAAGAGATATAATGGTTAAAGGAAAATATGGAAATTATGAATGGAGAAATTGGACAGATAAGTGTGTTGTAGGATGGAGACCTATTGAAAAAATTACATAAATACTATAAACTGTAAATAGCCATCTTTTTGTACCAAGGAAAGGTAAGGTGAATTTGGGGAAGAAAGTTAAGGTAAGAGATATGAAGCCAGGTTGGACATATAGAGTACCTGGCAAAACATTGGAAGAAATTTATGAAAGTGCGCATGAATATGCTAAATGGCCTCCGGTACAAATGACAGACGCAAAGCAAAATACAGGTTTATTATTGCTCAAAGTTACTGAAGACAATAAAAACAATTGGGATGAAAAATACGGGTTCAATCTATATCCTATACATGAAGAAGTTGAACTAACAGAAAAAGCACTGAGGCCCGGTCAGCAAGGAACTTTTCAAGTAGTAAGAACTGGGAATAAGGTTTGGAACTATCATCCCAATTGTATTGTCCGAGTAGAAGTAGACTCATTAGATTTTGAAATGGAAGAAGCTTATCCATTCCCTATTGCTGTAGTGAGAGATGACTATGAGCCAATACCTTTGCCGAATCCATGGACATGGGGGGAAACAAGTGATCTTGATTCCAAGGCAGCAAAGCATGTAGATGTTTGGGATGAGTCTGATGCAAAAACTATAGTTATATTAGGAATAATATCATTTGTACTGTTAATGGCTGGACTTTCTGGTTTGAGTCTACTGATAACAATGTGGGCGGTAGCAGCAGCTTATTTTCATTCAAAGCATGAAAAAGTAAGAAAAGAAATCCTTGAACAAAGAAATAAACATGGAATTAGTGGAAGTGGATTAGATCACAAATTTAGATGGTGAGGTGAATTGCATGAAAGGAAGAGAAGAACATAAATATAAATCAGAGAGCAAGATGAGAGCATTGCTTAGGGATAAGCCACAATATTTCACTGGTTATTATAATGGTCTATTCAATTCATGCGAATATCTTACTGCGCAAAATTATACTATGACGGCTGTTAGGTTTATGAACTATTTGAAAGAAAACGGGTTTATAGAGTCAATAGAAGATTGTAATGGAGCGATGACTATTGACAATGTAAACTCTTATCTCTCTTGTTTAAGAGGAAGAGATGGAGGATACAGTTCAGATAGTGCTAAAGCAACTACTTATACGGCATTAAAATCATTTGCTGATTATTTGTTAAGTAGGAAAATGATTTCAGAGAACCCTTTTGATTGTGGCATAAAAAGAGTTTCTGTAAAAGATCCGCTTAAACAGGTTGCAATGACAGCTGCAGAGTTGAAAAAAGTTGTTGAAAGAATAAATGATAATTCTATTGGTACAAAAAGGGCCAACGCAAGAAGAGAAGCATGGAAGGAAAGAAACCTTGCTATATTTACTCTTCTTATGGTAACTGGTATTCGTGTTACTGCGCTTACAGAACTTAATATGGAAGATATATTCTGGGATCAGAAGATTATTAGGGTTACTGATAAGCGCAGAAACACTTATGAATGTGAACTTGATGATGATAGTATGGATATTTTAAGAAATTGGGTAATAAAACGTGCAGAACTTTTGAATAAAAGAGATTGTAATGCTCTTTTTATTTCTAACAGACGAACAAGAATCACTGACAAATCAGTGAGAGATTTAGTTAAGGCATATACCGCAGATTTTGAAAAACATATTACTCCTCATAAATTTAGAAGTACTTTTGCTACATTATTATATGATCAGACAGGAGACATTGCATATGTACAGCAATTAATGAATCATTCTCGACCTGACACGACACAAAGATACATCGTTCGAAAGCCCATTAATGCTGAAGCTGCTAAATATGTAAATAGTTTATTGAAATAAGTTCTAAACAATGATATAATACAAGAAAGGAGGTTGCAAAATGTTAAGAAGTGAAAACCTGTATGAGATACTGGATAAGTATTTTTCTCAAATCCAGAAAAATTCATATTACAAGAGAGAAGTACAAAAATTTCTTATGAAAAAATATGAATATTCAGATATTGAATATATGCAGTATATCATTGGAGCGAAAAGTAAAGATGAGATTCCAGACAATGAAATGTATTGGCTTATTGATGCGTTTAATAATGTTTTTAGGGCAAATATGGAAATGAAAACATATTTTTCTGATAAGGAAATAGTAAGATTTTCGAGCCTAAAGGCAGATTATTTAAAAACAGATATTTATCCAATAAGAATAAGTCCAGTGATAGAGATAGCTGAAGATCAATGGGTGACAAAAATAAGTATTGATTTACTAAAAGAGTTTTATGATAACCAGCTTATAATATACAATCCAAGGACTCAGCGTCAACTTAAACAGAGACGTAGAGGACAAGATGTGTCATATACAATTGATATAGTTTCTTCATCAGTAAAAGCTATTGAAGGTTTAATGAGCAAGGGAGAATTTGTACCCAATGCTTTAACTCTTAATCTCAATGTTGATGATCCAGAGGTAGATTTTGATATTGTTGAATCAGAATTGATACTTAATTCTGGTAAATTTGACATCATTGATGGTTTTCACCGGTTTAGAGCTGCAATAAACACGAAAATTAAGAATCCTGATTTTCAGTTTAATTTTATCCTGAATATTATGAATTTTACAGAAGACAAAGCATGTCAGTATATTGAGCAGGAAGATAAGAGAAATAAGATTTCTAAAAGTTACTTAGCTTCTATGGATAAGTCGTCTCCTACTAATATAATTATTGACAAACTAAACAATACATTGGATAGTCCAGTAAGAGGTAAAATTGAAAGAGCACATAGAGGAGAAATAGACAGAGCTACTTTGTTTTCATTATTGGAGTTTATTCTTAAAACTAAAAATATGAACCGGAGTCAGTGTATCAAAACTGCGGTATTTATCATAAATATTTTGAAGATAGTTCAAGAGAATAATCCAGATGTTGTATTTGATGACACCACTATGCCAGTAGTGTTATATGGTTCATCTATCTCAAAGGATGCATATGAATGTGCAGAAAAAATAGAAAGTGCATTAGAAAAAGATGTGCCGATTATTAATAGTGTTACAGACATGAAAGTAAATAAAATAAAAGCTTTATTTGAGGAGGTGTGATTATGTATAATGAAGAACGGAAGAAGGAATATCTGCGACATGTAGTAGAAGATCTTGGACAAACTCCACAAAGTGCGAAAGCCCTTTTTAACAAAACGAAAGACTATGAGGACTTACTTAACAAGGACTTATGTGATTTTACTTTTTCTGAAATAGATAAATTGTTGTCTACATTTGCAGCCTCATCAATAAATGCCTTAAGGAAAAATATAAGTGTTTTACGGAAATATGCTGACTGGTGTTGTTCTTGCAACATATCTATAGACAACATAAATCATTATGATGAAATAAATATGGAAATTGAAAGTCTACAGAAATATCTTAATAAGGAGAGATCAGTGTGTCCCAGTAGAGAACAGGTTTTAAAGGATATTTCTAAAATTAGGAACTGTTCTGATAAATTTTTAATTCTGGCTTTGTTTGAAGGAGTAAGAACAGAAGCCCCCGGTGAACTTTTAAGAGCTAAAATAAGTAAGTTGAATGGTAATATCCTTACTTTCGAAAACGGAGAAGAAAAAATTTTGTCAAGAACACTGGTAGACTTGGCTAAAACTAGTTCACAAGAGGAGGAGTATATATCTGCCACTGGAACTGCTTCTTTATTAGGTATGAAAGGGAATATTGTTAACTCCAGGAACAATACACGTAGTGATTCACTAGAAGCTTTAAATATAAGACTAACAAATAGGTTAATAACGCTTAGAAAGGAACTTAACATTCCATATTTGACTATTCCTCGGCTCTATACAGCCGGAATTGTAGAACAATTTAGAGAAATAATGAAGAAATATAATATTTCTAAAGAAGATGTCTTTGAAAGCCAGTATGTTGAAATGGTTAGTTCAAATTATAATATAAGTTCTTATGGCAAAGGAGCTCTTAAAAATAAGTTTTATAATTATTTATAATAGATAATACCACACATAGATTGACTTAATTTGCTGTGTGTGGTAATATTTAAACATAACAAGCGAACAAGCGTTCGGGCATTGGAGGGATTGCAGTGTTAGAGAGACTTTATGAATGTTTTGGAACTGAGGAGAGAATTGGATTAATTTGTCACATAAATGGCATGGAAATGGGGTGGATGAACTTTGTAATTGAAAATATATATGAAGAGGGAGATGTTGTAAGAGTAGAAACCGGAGATTCCTACATAAGATTGGAACCAAAGCTATATGAAGAGGTTCCGGTTGGAGAAGGGGAAAAATTTGTTCATGGTAAAGATTATGTTATATTATATAAAATGGAGGAAGAAGAGTGCTTTTAAAAGAAATGCGTGAATTAGTGGAAGAATTAAACATATATGCTCATGCGTATTATATGGAAGATACGTCTCTAATTTCTGATTATGAATATGATAAAAAATATGATCGACTTAAAGAACTTGAGAAAGTTACAGGTATTATTTTAGCCAACAGTCCCACTATCAATGTTGGCTCAGAAACAGTTAGTGAGTTAGAAAAAGTCGAACATGATCATCCAATGTTGTCCTTAGACAAAACAAAAGATATAAATGAAGTTGAAAGTTTTATGAATGGTTTGCCAGGATTGGCTATGCTAAAAATGGATGGGCTTACTATTTCAGTAAAATATATAGATGGTAAATTGATTGCTGCAGAAACTAGAGGGAATGGAATCATCGGAGAGAATGTTTTACATACAGCAAACAGTTTTGTAAATCTTCCAAAGGAAATTCCTTATAAAGATGAAGTAGTAATTGATGGAGAAGCTGTCATGGAGATTCATCATTATACTCATCTTAAAGAGCTAAAAGATATTGATCTGAAAAAAGATGGAGAAAGAAAGGGACTTTTTGGTGAAGAATTAGAAAAATATATTAAAGATAATGGTATTAAGAATATCAGAAATTTAACTGCTGGCTCTGTTAGACAGCTTGATAACTCCGTCACAAAAGAAAGAAAAATCAAGTTCGTTGCTTGGAAGGCCGTTCGTGGAATAGATGGAAATAGTTTCATGAAAAGATTACAGATATTAGATCTGCTGGGATTTGAAGTGGTCCCTTGGGTGAAAGTTGATAATATTGAAGAGAATATTAAAAGACTTAGAGAAACCGCAAGAGAAAAAGATGTTCCTATTGATGGAATCGTATTTTCATATGATGACATTGATTATAGTGAAAGCTTAGGGAACACATCACATCATGTTCGATCACAATTGGCATATAAATTTGCAGATGATAAGTTTGAAACAGTAATTAGAGATGTGGAATGGAGCATGGGAAAGACTGGACAGTTAACACCTGTGGCAGTTTTTGATCCGGTTGAAATAGATGATACGATTGTTGAAAGAGCTAGCTTACATAATGTGAATATTTTCAAAAGTTATGAACTGTCAGTAGGAGATACGATTACGGTATATAAGGCAAATATGATCATTCCGCAGATTGCAGAGAATTTGACCAGAAACGGTGACAAATTGTTTACTGTGCCTGACAAGTGCCCTATTTGTGGTGGTCATGTAAAAATTACAGGTGAAAATGAGACAGAAGAGCTTCAGTGCATGAACCTTGAATGTAAAGGGAAACTTCTTGGTGAATTATGTACTTTTGTAAGCAAAGAAGCACATGATATTACAGGGCTTTCTAAATCTACTCTGAGTCTATTAATAGAGAAAGAATTTATTAAAGGGCCTTTAGACTTATTTTATCTAAAAGACTGCCGGGGAATGTTAGTGACATTACAAGGGCTAGGAGCAAAAAAAGTTGACAAAATCCTGGAATCAATAGAAAAATGCCGCAAGACAACTCTGCCTAAATTCCTTTATGGGCTGTCCATACCTTTAATCGGTCGAAGTGTTAGTAAGCAGCTAAACATTGTTGAAGAGAAGAGAGCAAGAGAAAAAGGGTTAAAAACAGCTTTTGATAGCTTTATTAAAGATATGGATTCTCAGTATGATTTTACATGTTTGGAAGACTTTGGTTTTGCGAAAGCTTCTTCTTTGAAAAATTATTTTGAAGAAAATCAAAGATACATAACTGAGCTTGCTGCGGAATTCCAGTTTGAAGAAATTTCTCAGGAGACGGTAAAAGATGTTTTGAATGGGGCAATATTCTGTATTACTGGGACACTCACCGAGTTTGCCAATAGAGCAGCTCTAGTAGAGAAAATAGAGTCTCTTGGAGGTAAAGTCACAGGATCAGTAACTAAAAAAACTAACTACCTTATTAATAATGATACATTGTCAAAGAGTAGCAAGAATGTGAAAGCTATGCAGCTTGGTGTCCCGATAATTTCAGAAAAAGAATTTTTAAACAAGTTTGTAAAAAAGTGTTGACAAGGTGAAATGACTATGGTATACTTAGAGCAAGTTAAGAGAAAGGAGAACAGTTTTAATCAATAAACAAGTTTGTAAAAAAACTTGTTGACACAGAATACGAAGTATGTTATAATACATATATCACAAAAGGAAGAGGAAAATGAGATATGTTTTAGAAAGTGAAAAATATCCTGGAAATTATTTGGTATTTAAACATGGAAGTCCTCCTCATGTGGTGGATTTAAAATCTGCTCAGAAGTTTGACAATGTACCGAAAGCTTTAAACAGGATATCAACAATTCCTAAAAATTTAAGCATATACGCCCCTTGGAAAGTAACATCAGTTGATGAGAGAGTTGGTTTTGTACAGCAGAATAAATCTCTTGTAGAGATTGGTGATTATAAAAAGAAAATAGATGACAGCATATTGCCTATTAAAGAAATATTAGGTAATAGAAAACCTTTAGAAAAACAGCTAAAGGAACTGGAGCTTATATCTCAGGATCTTGATCACTATATAGAATTCAATAAACTGAATGTTACTTCTGGATATTGGGCATATAAAATTAGGAAAGTGATTAGAGAGAAACGAAGAAGCATAAAAGAGGATTTATACTATATAGATTATCTTCAGACTGCTTCGTTGCCTCAAATTGTAAATGGAGAAGGGAGACCTAATCCAGATAATCAAAAATATCAAATTAGATCAGATATTGGACAAGAATTCTTTAATCAGAAGTACATATCTAAAGAAATAGCAGAGAAGATTTGCAAAGAAATAGAGGAGATTACATAATGAATGAATTAATTATGCTGGTAGGTTTACCTGCTTCCGGTAAAAGTACATGGGCTAAAGAGTATTCAGAAACTCATCCTGATTATATAGTGCACTCTTCTGATAAACTCAGAGAAGAAATGTATGGAGATAATTATGATGACGCAGACAACAATAAAGTATTTGAAGAGCTGCACCGCAGAATATTGGAAGATTTGAAAATGCATTCTGTTATTTATGATGCTACTAATTTGATAAAGAAAAGAAGAGTGCATTTTTTAAAAGCAGTTCCTAAACATGTTTATAAAACATGCGTTGTATTTTTGAAAACATATGAAAAATGTTTAGAGGATAACTCGAAAAGGGAAAATTCAGTTCCTGACGAAGTGATTACCAGAATGAGGAAAGTATTTTCTCCACCGATGTATCATGAAGGGTTCAATGAAATTAGAGTTGTGCAAGATGATCATAAAGATATAAAAGAATTGATAGATATGGCTCGTGACTTTGATCAAGAGAACCCACATCACTCTTTGACTCTTTATGAACATCTGAAAAAGGTTTCAGATGGAGTACCTAGAGAAGAAAACTTATGGGTGGCAGCTAGTCTCCATGATATTGGAAAGCTTTTCACTAAATCAAAAATAAATGGAAAAGGTGAAGAGGATGATTATTGTCACTATTATCAGCATCATTGTGTTGGAGCTTATGAATATTTAACATGTTTTGATTTTTCCGGTGTGGTTACAGGAAAAGATATATATGATGCTTTTTATACAGCAAATTTGATTTATTATCATATGCATCCCTATTTATCATGGTCGCAATCAAACAAGGCAAAGAATAAAGATAAGTATTTAATTGGAAAACAGATGTTTTCAGATGTGATGTTATTACATGAAGCAGATGTTAAAGGGCATTGATTTTCGATATAAACAATGATATAAAACAGGAGAATAAAAAATGAGAATTATTAAGGTAGGAAACACATTTAGAACTTACGACGATTCATTAGAAACTTTCGACAAGCTTCCGGCTCAGAATTATGTCGTGAGGTTTCAAAAGAATTCTGGTTTCTTTTTAGAAAAATATGCAGACATAGAAATCAAAGAAAAAACCTACGGAGTACATATGAGTAAGGTTGAAAAAGTTCTTAAGGCTTTTCCAAAAGCAGAAAAGAACCTTGGCGTTATCCTGTCAGGCAATAAAGGAATCGGTAAATCATTGTTTGCAAAGACATTGGCTGTGGAAGCAACAAAAGTTGGTTTACCAGTTATCATTGTAGACACGTATATTCCTGGAATTGCAAGCTTTATTGAAGAAATTGAACAGGAAGTAATGGTGTTGTTCGATGAATTTGATAAAACATTTGGTAGTATTAAAGCTGCTGATGGCATGGCAGATCCTCAAACAGAAATGCTTACATTGTTTGATGGATTGTCTCAAGGGAAGAAAATGTTTGTGATTACTTGTAATGACCTCAACTCGTTAAATAGTTATTTAGTAAACAGACCTGGAAGATTTCACTATCATTTTAGATTTGAGTATCCGTCAGATGTTGAAATTACAGAATACTTAGAAGACAAGTTGGATAAACAGTATTACAGCGAAATTGAAAAAGTAATTTCTTTTGCTCACAAAGTAGATTTAAACTATGATTGTTTAAGAGCAATCGCATTCGAGTTGAATTTTGGGGAGCCTTTTGAGATAGCAATCAAAGATCTAAATATTATTAATTTAAACAGTATTATATATGAAGTCACTCTACATCTTGAAGATGGTTCTGAGGCAACCACAAAATTGACCATTGATTTCTTTGATAAGAGTGCAAGGATTGAACCGGAATTCTGCTTTAAAGGAACTTATGTAGATGCTTCTTGTAAGGTTCTTGATTGTGAGTTTGATCATAAGAAAGGCATCATTTATGTATCTGGAAATGATATTAAATTAGAAAATGATAATTACTACAATGATGAAGAAGATGAAAAGATCATCAAAGAAATGAAACCAGCATATATGACTTTTGTAAGAACAAAAAGTAGAGAATTGCATTATACAGTGTAAATAATCTATATATAGATACCTTCATAGGTATCTATAGAGGGTAGTGGCCAAGCGGTAAGGCACAGCACTTTGACTGCTGCATTCATGGGTTCGAATCCCATCTACCCCGTAGTTCTAAGTTAGCTCTGAAGGCCAAAGAGGTAACCAATAGAACTAAGGTATACCTACTTATGTTCATGGCGAACATAGATAAAACTTAAGTGAAAATTTGGATGGTTTAATAACTGGAACCTGTTCGAGAAAGGGAACACAGTACATTGGTAGCAATGGTTTGGATGTACAAAACATTTATATAGATGTGCTTTGTGCTAATGAGGTTGTAAGTGGGAAGTTGGAGGATGATCTGGTTAAGCAGATGTGTAGATTAGCTATGAAGCAAAAAAGTAATTGAGTCAGCGAGGTAGAGGTGAGTGATGGGGCAACGGAATGGTGACGACTGTTCGTGTAGCTGACATGATTACAAATCAATCATTATAGTTGTTACGTTTTTATATGTGGGTGTTTTCAAAGTTCACCCACTATGGAAACTTAGCTCAGTTGGTTAGAGCAACCGGCTCATAACCGGTCGGTCCTGGGTTCGAGTCCCAGAGTTTCCATTTCTCCTGACGAAGGAGTGACTTTTATAGGCTGTAGAGTTCCAATAAGAAACAAGCGAGAACTTGAATTAGATGATGAAAATTCAAAAGAATTACTTGAGAAAGCGAGAAGTTAAATGAAAATTAAAAATTTGACTGTTGGATTATTGATGGCAGGATTGGTACTTTCGTTTACTGGATGTGATGACAAAGAGATAAATGACAGTGGGAAAAAAGTTCAATCATTTGGACAATTTATTGAATTTAAGGAAATAAAAATCGCATCGAGTAATGGGTGGTATATGTTTAGTCAATATTTTGTATATGATAAAACTACTAAAATTGTATATGTAGCACAAGGTTCAGACAGTTATGGTGGCGTTAGTGGCATTACACCATATTACGTATTAGATGAAAATGGCAAACCAGAAATCGCAATCTATGGAAAAAATTATAATGGATAAGGAGAAAGAAAAAGTACACATAATCCTGTTGTGATTGCAGCACGACAGGTCATGCATGAAAAGTGATAAGTAGCTCAGTTGTGAAAAAGAGCGCACTGCAAAAGTGAGGTCGGTGGTTCGAGTCCACTCTTATCACAGGCAATTAAATTAAAGTTTAAAATTCAGGAGGTATTTATCATGACAACAGAAAAAATGAATGTACACAAAGCATTAGCGGAACTGAAGATCTTAGATGATCGTATTGTAAAAGCAATTAACAGTGTAGAAGCTTGTATTTCAAATAAGCATTCTAACACAAAAGTCAAAGGTGTAGATATCAAAGTTTACACAGGGGTTATGAAATCTTCTTATGATAAAGCAACTGATTTAATCAAGAGAAGAGAAGCTATTAAAAGAGCTGTAGTTCTTTCAAATGCAGTAACTAAAGTCACTGTTGCTGATAAAGAGTATACAGTAGCTGAAGCTATTGAAATGAAAAATCATGGAATGGACTTCAAGAAACTTTTAAAACAGAAAATTAAAAAACAGTATGATGCTGCTATGGCTCAGATCATAACTGAGAATGGTAAATTGGAAGATAAAGCTGAAAATTATGTTGTAGGGCTCTATGGTAGCAAAGAAGGTAAAACCTCTACTGAAGAGTTTACAAAAACTAGAGAAGCCTATATAGAAGCTCAGACAATGGAACTTGTTGATCCAATTGGTGTTCTTAAAGAAATGGAGGATTTAGAAACAGAAATTGCAGAGTTCACTGCTGAAGTAGATGCGGCACTTTCAGTAAGTAATTCTCTGACAGAAATAGAAATTACATACTAAGATATATTCACTGCTTATCGAAAACTTTAAACTATAATCTATATGTCTTTTTAGCTGGGTTAGACATATATAAAACAATAAAGAAACCACAGCATTACTTATACAGTAGATAATAGTATAAAATACAAAATGGATTAGGATTACGTGGTCGTATAGGACCTGTAAGCTTAATATATTATATTATTGGATGAGGCAGATAGCCATAGTACTGTAAAGTTCAAAGATTAAAACTCAAATCTTAAAATTCAAAATTCAAAGTTTATCCCAGTTTAAAGATTAAAGAATAAAGCATAAAGAATAAAGATTTATCAAATCCTTGGTAAAAGTTTATGAGCATGATTATACTTGGCTCTTAGTTTGTACAAGGCTGGTAAGTAGTGAATAAGTAAATATAATAGTCGCTTTCATTATTAACAATTGGCAGTTGAACTGCCAGTTGTACCCACCCATGGTGGAATTGGCAGACACGTTAGATTTAGGTTCTAATGCTTAATAGCGTGAGAGTTCGAGTCTCTCTGGGTGGATTAATAAATAGAAAGGAGTTAAAAATGTTTCAAGTAGGAGATATAGTACAAGTAATAATAGTGCCTAAAAAATATAAACAATATGATATTACAGGCGCTACAGGTATTGTAAAAACAGTTTATTCTAACAATATAAGAATACATATCTCTAGTTATTACAACGAAAAATCAGAAGAAGGAGATTTTTATTTTAAAGAAAATGAGCTAGATAATTTTACAAGAAAGGAAAATGATATGTCAATTATAGAACTTTGGGAGAAAAGAAGTATTGAAAAGATTGATAAGGAAGCTGAAATTAAATTAATGGAATTACTTGCAGAAGATGAGTATACTCATGATTTAATTTTACATATGAATGATCTAAAAGATGCCGGGTTTAAAGTTGAAATACCAAATAATATTTATGATATGACTTCTGATTATACCAGAGGAATGAGAACTATTACTTTAAGTTCAGCAGAAGAGAAAAAAGTTGAAATTAAAAAAGTAGCAGAAGAAGTTGGTGTCTTATTAGAGATGTGTAAAGGAGACGTTGTTAAAGAAATGGAGATTCTTTGTAGCTATAGAGTTGTAGAGTACCCATTCGGGAGAATGACTGTTGGAGGTAGTACTTGTGGAAAATAAAAAGAAAATTTTGATTGTTATTGATGTTCAGAATGATTTTGTGACAGGTTCGCTAGGTACACCGGAAGCTCAGGCAGTTGTACCGAATATAGTGAAAAAAGTGGAAGAATATAGATCAAGAGATGATGTGATTATTTTTACAACTGATACTCATTACGATGATTATTTGGAAACACCAGAAGGCAAAAAACTTCCAGTGTCACATTGTATTGTAGGAACTTCTGGCTATGAAATTATTCCAGAATTAAATGTTGAACTTTCAACAATGGAAAAGATTTATCCTAAAAATACTTTTGGATATAGATGGAATATAAGCCATTGGATATGTTGTTATGATGTTGAAATTATTGGTGTATGCACAGATATCTGTGTAGTAACTAATGCATTAGTATTAAAAACACATTATCCGGATATAGAAATTACAGTTGATGCGTCATGCTGTGCCGGGACTACACCTGAGAGACATAAAGCAGCTTTAGAAGTAATGAAAAGTTGCCAGATTAATGTAGTAGGAGAAAAGAAATGATTTTTGGATATAGAGTAGAAGACCAAGTTGAGAAACATGGACTGTGGCGTAACTTTGATGGAACATGGAATCCTGTGTTTGACCAGCTCTCAGAAGGATTAAGTAGAAGCTTACCGATGGAAGATAGTGAATTGTACAGAGAAGATGGAAAACAGTGGTTCTCAGCAGCACCATCAAAGGAAACATTAAAACACTGGTTCAGCCTTACTGATGTTCTTGAACTGAAGGAACTTGGATATAAAGTTTATGAATTTCAGCTTGTTGGAACGAAACAGATTTCAGATTTTGAGATTATTTTTACAAGAGATAACATTATTGAGCAGCGAGAAATAGATTATAAGGAGATTTGGAATGATTAAATTAAACGGCGTAGAAATCAAACTTGATAAATATCCGGATGGAACATTCTTATTTAAGGATATTCCTCCTATTGGGGGATGGTGCAGAGATAATATTGAATGGTTCTTTGAATCAATGGAAGAGTTAACAGCAGTTGAATATATTACTAGATATTGTTGGGATCATAGAGTAGTGCCTAATTTATATATGCCTTATATCCCAGATGCACGTATGGACCGAGTTAAGCATAAGAACGAATTATTTACTTTAAAATATTTTGCTCAGACTATTAATTCATTACATTTTGGAAAAGTAGAAGTTTTAGATCCGCATTCTGATGTATCTGCCGCATTATTTAATAAAGTACATGTAGGATCCCCGAATCGAATGATTGAGGATACTGTTAAGAAGATTGCGAGTAATGATCTTATGATGTTTTATCCGGATGCTGGAGCTATGAAAAGATATTCTTCAGCAGTACATCTTCCATATGCTTTTGGTATTAAGAATAGAGATTGGGAGACCGGAGAGATTAAAGGTTTAGATTTATCAGGTGAAATTGATCAACTGCCTGGTAAAGATATCCTTATTGTAGACGATATTTGTAGCAGAGGTGGTACTTTTTATCATAGTGCTAAGAAACTAAAAGAAACAGGAGTAAATAAGATTTATCTTTATATAACTCATTGTGAGAATACTATTTATGAAGGAGAACTTCTGAAAAACAATGGACTGATTGAGAAGATTTATACGACAGATACGATTCTAACAAATCTGGAAAGTCCTAAGATTGAACTGGTTGAAAGGTTTAGATAATGAATATTGCATATAAAATATTTATATTATTTACAATGATTTTCTGCCACATTGTAGATGATTATTATTTACAAGGATGGTTGGCATCTGCAAAACAAAAATCATGGTGGGAAAAGAATTCACCAGGAAAATTATATAAATATGATTATTTAGCAGCGTTGTTTATGCATAGCTTTAGTTGGTCATTTATGATTATGTTACCACCAACAATTGTGCTTATGATTATTGGCGGTAAATGGAATCCTTTATTATTGGTTATGAATTTATTGATACATATGTTAGTAGATGATATGAAAGCCAATAAAAAGAAAATTAATTTAATTCAAGATCAGATAACTCATATGTTTCAGATTGCTTTTACTTGGGGTTGTTTGATAGGAAAGTTATAAGGGAGATAAAAATATGAAACCGATTATTAGCCCGTGGTTGATTTATTTAATTGATTTATTTGATAATTTAAAGGGGTTACTTACTGTCGCATTAATTTTACTTGGATGTACAGCGGTGGTACTATCAATTATTTGGCTTTTTGGTTCTATGGATTATGAACAGGATGAAGAACCTATTGTTGCATGTAAAAAGTATTTAAAGAAATCAGTTATTTGGCTTTGCGTTAGTGGTTTACTTTTTGCAGTAACTCCATCGAAAGATACAATGTATACAATGATTGTATTAGATAATGTAACGACAGATAATATTCAAGCAATTGGAAAAACCGGCAAGGATGTTATTGATTACATTACTGATCAGATTGATAAAGTTGTAAACGACAAAGAGGAGGATAAAAAATAATGGATACCTTAGCAATTCTGTTAAGCGATACTTACAAACAAGTACACCACAATATGTTTCCGAGAGGATTGACGAAGTTAGTCTCTTATTGGACTCCGAGAAGATCAATGTTAAAGGAGCAGGATCATATGGTTTTCTTCGGACTGCAGGCTTTTATTAAAGAATATCTTATTACATATTTTAAAAGAGATTTCTTTAAATTAAGCACTGATGAAGTTCAAGAACTTTATACAATTAGTATGGACATTCAGTTAGGAGAAGGAAATTACGATATTTCTCCAATCCTTAAACTTCACGAATTAGGGTATCTTCCGATTCAGATCCGTGCATTACCGGAAGGTACATTAGTGCCTATGGGAGTGCCATGCATTGAAATCACGAATACACATCCAGATTTTGCATGGGTTGTGCAGTGGATTGAGTGTATTCTGCAGGTTGAGCTTTGGAAGCCGTGTGCTCATGCAACAATTGGACATATGTACAGAGAACTGGCAAATTTCTACTATAAAAAGACCTGCGACGACATTTTAAGACCTGAAATGGCCTGCTCAGACTTTGGAATGCGTGGAATGTCCTGTATGGAAGAAGCAGAGAGATGCTCCGTTGCTTGGCTATTATCCTTTGATAAGACAAGTACGATCCCGGCAATTGATTATTTGGACAAATATTATTTCAATGACTGTAGCGTGAGTCATATTGGAATTGGTGCGATTTCTACCGAACATGCGGTCATGGCTTCAAATTATGCTGTGGACGGAGACGAAATTACATTTGTGAAAAGACTACTTACAGAATTATATCCGAATGCATCTTTCAGCATGGTATCTGATACATATGATTACTGGAACATGATTGACAATATTCTTCCAGCTTGCAAAAAAGAAATTATGCAGCACAATGGTAAGCTCTTGGTTCGTCCGGATTCTGGTGATATGGTAGAGATTTCAGTTAAGACTATCGAAAAACTCTGGAATACATTTGAAGGATCAGTAAATAGCAAAGGTTACAAAGTACTGGACCCTCATATTGGAATTATCTATGGTGATGGCTGTACTCTTAACAATGTAAAAAAGGTATGGGAAGAACTTGAGAAGAAAGGATTCGCTGCAAACAACATTGTATTTGGAGTTGGGGCTTTTTGTTTCTCGGCAGTTGTAGAACCTGATGGACGTATGGTCGTTGTAACCAGAGATATGTTCGGCATTGCTATGAAAGCTACATTTGGAGAAGTTAACGGACAACCGATTATGATTTACAAAGATCCAAAGACAGATGTAAGCCATTTAAAGAAATCTCATAAAGGATGTTGTCATGTATATTACGATGAAAATGGAGAATTAAGGTGCAGAGATGGATATGACAGCTTTGTTTATGATGGGGCATTAAAAACTGTATTTAAAGATGGTGAAATGTGTTATGTAGAAACATTCAAAAAGATCAGGAATAGACTAAATGGAGGGAATTAAATGAATTTTTTTAACGCATCAATCTCAGATCTTTGTCAAGGAATTATTGACAAGACAGTTGACAAAGAGAGACGTATTGAGTATCTGGAAGAAGAAAACAAGAAACTCAAAGATGAGCATTATAAAGATTCTGAAATGCAGAGAATGGAAGCAGAACTGAAAAAAGCGAAAGAGGATCTGTATAGAGGATTTCCAATTTCAGAAAAAGAACAAGAGAAAATCAGAGAGTGGCAGTTAAAACATGACGCTGAGAAACATGGTTTGAAAACTATGGAACAGAGATTGAGAGCTGGCGGATGTTGTGGCGGGAGATATACATATCAATTTGTTCCCACAAGCATTGGAACTATTGGAGAAGTGATTTGCTCCTGTGGCGAGAAGTTTACATTTCAGGATTTATAGGAAAAGATTTATGATTAGAATTATTGAAGGCAACATTGTAGATGCACAGACCGATTATATAATTCATCAAGTTAATTGCCAAGGAGAAATGAATACTGGAGTTGCTAAAGCATTAAGAGATTATGACGAAGGTATTTATATACATTATAGAAACGTCTGTAAATTACGTGAATTTAATCCAGAATTACTTCTTGGAACATATGACGAGTACTTTATCAGAAGGAAAAATCAAGGAATATTATCCTTATTTGCACAAGACATGTATGGATATGACGGAAAACAGTATACTGATGTTAAAGCTTTTCGAGATGGATTAAATTTCATTCGACATCAAATACCTGTTTATTGGTTTGATGCTGATAACAGGCCTCACAAGACAACCATTGCACTCCCATACAAAATAGGCTGCGGAAGAGGAGGAGCAGATTGGGAAGTGGTTTATAAGATTATAGAAGAAGAATTAAGTAGTTTTGAAGTAGAACTGTGGAAATTGGAGGAACAGAATGTTTAATGTAAAAAAAGCAACAAATGATTGTATTCAGTGGATTAGAGATTGGAGAGAAGAGAACGGCCCAGGATGTAATTTTATAGTAGGTATCTCCGGTGGTGTTGATTCTTTAGTGGCTGCTGAGTTATGTGTAGAAGCTATTGGAGCTGACAAAGTTCTTGGAGTAATTATGCCAAATCGTGAACAGGATGATATTGATGTGGCTTATGATATTTGCCAATATGTACTAGGCATTGATTATCTTACCATTAATGTTGGATCAGCTTATGATGATATTATTGATCAAATTGATGCTGCATTTAATGTAACAGATCAGACATTAATTAATCTCGCTCCTAGACTAAGAATGGCCACTCTATACGGGGTATCACAGTCACACAATGGAAGAGTGGTTAATACATGTAACCTTAGTGAGGATTACATCGGATACTCCACTAGATATGGTGACGCAGCAGGAGACTTTTCACCGTTGGCTCAGTTCACAAAGAGTGAAGTAAAAAGAATCGGTTATTACTTAGGACTACCTATAAAATATGTAGAGAAAACACCATCAGATGGGTTATGTGGTAAATCAGATGAAGATAACTTCGGATTTACCTATGCAGTATTAGATAGATATATTCGTACAGGTATTTGCAAAGATCCGGAAATTAAAAGACGGATTGATCGTTTTCATACAAAAAATAAGTTTAAATTGGAACCAATGCCGTATTTCAATTACAAGGAGGATAATAATATGACATATTGTTGCTCACCAGAAGATATTGCTGTAGCTTTAGAGAAGGCTCAAGAAACTATTAATCATAAGCATGTACTCGATAAAGAACTTAGAAGCTGTGAACGTCAGATTAAAGATGCTTTGGGTGTTGATGTATATATTATGCCTAAAGATGAACATGTTTATAAAACCTTATCAAAAGATGATATTTCATTTGTAGGAAGAACAAAAGATATTGCTACAGGGAAAATTAGAACTACTGTAGGGTTCAAAGATGGAACACAGACTTCTGTAGTCTTAAATGATTGGGAAGACGAAGATGATACTGAAAAAGCCATTATGTGGTGTTTGCTTAAGAAGTGTTTCAAATCAAAAAGAAGCTTAGAAAAAGTAATTTATTCAATGGAGGACATGTAATATGAGATCAAAGAATTCCTGGAACAAAGAGTATGAGACAAAAGTAGATAAAAACGGAAAGAAACATACTAGAATGGTTAAACATGGGATGAAGCAGTCTAAGAAGTCACTTGCTTTTTCTAAACATGTAAATAAAATGAAAACTGATAAACCTAAGTGGAATAAGAAATCTAGTGGCGAGAGCCACTAGAAAGGAGGGCTCATGAAAATACGGAAAGGATTTGTTACTAATTCAAGCTCTAGCAGTTTCATTATTTGCTTTGCAAGGATTGCTGACAAAGAAAAAGCTCAGAAGATAATTGATCAGTTCAATCTTGATGTATTAGATGTTACTGGTGTAAATGATGAAAGAAACTGGTCTGGTGAGCTTGGTGCTAGTTGGTGCGGAGCGGTCATTTATGGGGTTGATGACATTTTAGAAAAGCACCCTGATGGAGAATATATTGTAATTAAGGACAGTAACGATGCCTATTATGATGAATGGGGTGATGCTGTATATGATTATGATTTCTCTATGAATGAAGCAATAGATGCTATTACGGAAGTAAATGGATTTGCTGATATAGAAGTTGCTGAAGGAGAAGGGAGAGATGGTTAATGAAAATAAGAAGAGGATTTGTTACTAATAGTTCGTCTTCAAGTTATATCATTGCAAAAAAGAAAGATGCAACATTAGCAGACATTAAAAATTCACTGTTGAAAGTAAGAGACAACGCTAAATCTTTTTTGATTGAACAGCATAAATGGATTGATCTTGAGCCGGATGTAGAAGAGTCAATAAGAAAAGAAGATTATGATAAGGCTGCAGATGCGTTTTTAGAATATGTGGCAGATTATTTATACGGTAACTTTAATGCTGGAACATTGGGCGATTGGGAAGTTGGATCGGATGAGTTCTGGAATGACGGTGGTGATCCATATGAAAATTTTATTTTAGATTCTGCATGGCTTATCGGTGATGAAAACTTACAGATTATCTGAGGTGTAAACATGGAAATAAAAGCAAAGCAAATAATTGTAGATAGGAGCACATCTTATAAATATTATAAACCTAAATTCTGTTGCAAAGCATTGGAAGAGAATCCTAGGATAGTTATTTCTAATGAATATCCTGATAACTACTTATGTAGAACTTGTGAAACTATAGAATGCCATGGTTGTGACTATAAAACTGATGAAACTTTTGGAATTTTCTTTTACATAAGCGAAGAAGTCCAAGACTGGGAAGATACATGGCCTGAAGACTATTATTACCCTCTTAAATTCTGTCCATTTTGCGGAGAACCAATTGAAGTTGATGTCATAGAAACCATTGATAAAACAGAAGAAGCAGAAAAGGTATCTGAGGTTGCAACGAAGCTACGAAAACAGTTATGGGCATGTGATAGCAAGAAAAAGTGTGCAGAGTTAGAAAAAGAGATAAGGAACTTAGACGATATAGTAAATTATTATTATTCAACAGGAGAAATTGATGAAAATAGAGAAAATCAAAAAATTGTTGAAAAGTGAACACTATGATTTCTTAAGAGCGAACGAGCACCTGGGGAGTAACATAATTCTATTAGGCTTAGGTGGGTCTCATGCTTATGGTACAGATACAGAAAACTCCGATCTGGATATTAGGGGTTGTGCTTTAAATAAAAGAGAAGAAATCCTGATTCCTATACATAATTTTGATCAGGTAACGGAAGAAACAACAGATACAACAATCTATTCTTTTAATAAATTGATAACTCTATTGTCAAACTGCAACCCAAACACAATTGAGCTGATAGGATTGAAGCCAGAACATTATCTTTATATTCATCCAATTGGTCAAGAACTTCTTGATAATGCTGAAATGTTTTTATCTAAGAAAGCGATCTATTCTTTTGGAGGCTATGCTACAAGCCAGCTAAGAAGGCTTGATAATAAAGCTGCTAGAAAGCTAGGGCAAGAAGAAAGAATGCAGCATGTTCTTAATAGTATTATGAATGCTTTTTATACTTTCCCTGAAAAGTATTTCAATTTTCCAGAAGATGCAATAAAGCTTTATGTAGATAAAGGTATTCAGGAAGATTATGAAACAGAAGTATTTATGGATATCCAGTTGAAGCACTATCCTTTGAATGATTATCAGGGGATGTGGGCTGAAATGAAAAATATTGTTAAGGATTACTCTAAAGTTGGAAAAAGAAACAGACATGCCATAGAACATAATAAGCTAGGAAAGCATATGCGCCATTTAGTGAGATTGTATCTTATGTGTTTTGATATTCTTGAAAAAGGCAAAATTATTACATATAGAGAAGATGATCATGAGCTTCTTATGGCTCTACGTAATGGAGAATATTTGGATGCAAACAGTCAGCCTATCCCAGAATTTTTTGAAATGGTAAACGAGTTAGAGAAAAGACTTGAGTATGATTCAAAGAATACCTCATTGCCTGATAAACCAAATTATAAAGCTATAGAAGAGTTTGTAATGTCTGTCAATGAAAGAATTGTATTAGGAGAGATTTAAGAATGAATTTTAATGGATTAAAAAGTAGCGAAGTAGGGGTTAGTAGGACTACATATGGAAGTAATAAGCTTCCGGAACCTGAATTGAAAAAATGGTATCATTTTGCTAAGGAAGCATTAACTGAGCCAATTACTATGATTCTAATAATAATTGCTTTATTCCAGTTAGTTCTAGGAGCTATGGGAGTAATGGCTCTTTCTGAACCTGTAATGATTATAGTAGTTTTAGCTATTGTTACTGAAATTGCTGTTAAGACAGGTCTAGGAATACAGAAATCTGCAGCAGAGTTAAGAGCAAAAACGGCAGTTAGATATTGTGATGTTGTTCGAGATGGAAGCGTACAGACAATTAATAAAGATGATCTGGTAGTAGGTGATTTAGTTTTATTGAGAACTGGACAAGAGATTTTTGCAGATGGTTTTATTGTTGAAGGAGAAATTTCTGTTAATAATGCCGCTATCAATGGAGAGACAAAAGAATGTAGAAAAATTCCTAGTGCTAATTATAAGCATGTTAAAACAACATCTACTGCTGCATATACGGATCAGTGTTCGCTCTTTGCAGGAACAGTTATTATGTCTGGTGAAGGAAAAATGATTGTTACAGATGTTGGTGTTAATACAGTTAACGGTGATACTCTTGTCAAAATGCAGACTTTAGAGCCTCCTAAGACAGCTCTTGATATTGCTCTGGATCATTTATGTGATTTTATTTCAAAATGGGGAACAATTGCGGCAGTATTAGCATTTGTAATTATGACAATTACAGGTATCTTAAATGCTGGAAGTTTAAGTCAGTATTTCTCAGGAAACATTCTTGAAAATATTCAGAAAGTAGCACAGAATATCTCAAATGCATTAACAATTATTGTTGCGGCTGTACCGGAAGGTCTGCCACTCATTGTAAAACTTGTAACTAAACAGAATGTATCGACAATGGAAAAATTCAATATTCTTGCGAAGAATACTGGTAAAATTCCTGAATTGGCATATGTTAATTTAATTTGTACGGATAAGACAGGAACTCTCACAACAGGTGAAATGACTTCTACAGTTATGATTAACGGTAACTGTCAGGATATTTTTAATAAGGAAAGCTCACTCAATGAGCTAATTGATTTAAACATTTGCATAAATAATAGTGCAGTGTTCGATTCTAATGGGAATATCACTGGTGGCAATTCAATTGATCGAGCAGTACTTGATATGCTTTCTCCTGAAGACGCACAAAAAATACAGAATAAAGCTATCATGAAGAAACGTGTTCCATTTAGTAGTGAAAATAAATTCTCTGCAGTTACTTTAAATAATGGAGCAAATGATTTTACTGTTTATAAAGGCGCACCAGAGAAATTAATTGAGAAGTGTAAATTTTATCTTGATAATGATGGCATTGCAACTGAGCTGACAGAAGAAAAAAGAAAAGCTTTAAAGAGCCATATTAAGGGATTGACAGAGAAGGCAATGAGATGTATTGCATTGACTATCTCAGATAAAACTGATGATGGTCTCCCCGATGAAATGAATCTCCTTGGAGTCATTGGAGTTGTTGACCCGGTTAGGAATGAAGTTCCAGAAGCAGTAAAAATTACTCATAAAGCTGGAATTCAGGTAATTGAAATTACTGGTGACTGTATGGAGACTGCTAAGGCTGTTGCTATGGAAGCTGGCATTTATAAGCCTGGAGACTTAGCAGTTACCAATGATGAGTTTGAGGCAATGTCAGATGTAAAAGTAAAAGAAATTATTCCACAGTTAAGAGTAATTTCCAGATGCTCACCGAATACGAAGCTTCGTCTTGTAACATTAGCGCAAGAAATTGGAATGTCTGTGGCAATGACCGGAGACGGTGTGAACGATGCTCCTGCACTAAAGAAAGCAGATGTAGGCTTTGGAATGCAAGACGGATCTGATGTAGCAAAAGAAGCAGCAGATATTGTTTTGACAGACAATAATTTTGCAAGTGTGGTAAAGGCAGTCGAACTTGGTAGAACATTTATGCATAACATTATGATGTTCCTTGAATTCCAGCTACCTATCAATATTTCATTGTTAATCTTAAGTATGGTATTTCCAATTATTTCTGGTGGCTCTGCTCTATTAGCAGCAGTTCAGATCCTTATTGTAAATATCATCATGGATTCACTTAACTCATTAAGCTTTGGCGGAGAACCACCAAAAGAAGAATATATGAATGAAGAGCCTATCATGAAAGGATCCGGATTATTTATCCGTGGAGCGAAAGGGAGAATTGCATTAAGTTCAATTGTATTTATTGCTTTATTTGGTGTAATTACATTTGGTCCAGTTGGAAATATGTTTGCAACAAAACTTTCGGCTATGACAGCGAGATTCGCTTTATTGTGTTTAATGGCAGTATTTAATGGATTCACTATTAGAACAGATAGTATGAATCTTTTCAAAGGAATTAAAAATAACAAATTATTTGTGTATATAGCATTGGGTATTTTTGCAATGACTGTAGTTTTGTGTAACTTTGTAGGAAATTTAGTACAGACGACTCCAATGGATACTAAACAGTGGATTGTAGTCTTAGTGACAGCATTTATGGTTGTGCCTGTAGATTGGATTAGAAAAGCAATTTGTAAGAAAGGAAGTAACTAAAATGGGATTTTTGGGAAAATTATTCGGAAAAAAAGATGAGGAAGCAGCAGTAGAGTTATCTTCTGCTGTAACTCAGCAACCTGTATATGAAGAAAAGTTACAGACAATTGATATGTCTAAGCACAATGAAAATCTTGGCAAAGTACTTATTGATATGTCTAAGGGAAGCAAGATTGATATGACAAAACATACGGCTAGAGTAGCTCTTGCAATGGATTATTCAGGAAGTATGGATTGGCTGTATGATAATGGATCTGTACAGGAAACCATTTCTCGTTTGTTGCCTATTGCTCTAAGATTTGACGATAATGGAGAACTTGAGAGTTGGCTGTTCTCAAATGGAGCAGAGCGCTTAAAAGCTGCTAACGCTGATAATTATAGTAGTTATGTTAAAAATGTTATGAAAAAAGCTCATATGTATATGGGTGGTACTAATTATGCTCCTGTATTGAAAGAAATGGTTACATATTATAAAGATATTGAGCCAAGTGAGATTCCAGCATTTATCATCTTTATTACAGATGGTGAGAACAGTGATACTTTTGCCACCAATGCAGTTATTAAAGAGCTTTCAGAGTACAACATCTTCGTGCAGTTCATAGGAATTGGAGATGAAGATTTTGACTATTTGAAATCTCTTGATGATATGAAAGGTAGAAAACATGACAACACCGGTTTTACAGCAGTAAAAGACATGAATAAAATGTCTGATGAACAGTTATATACAGAGATTCTTCGTCAGTATAAAGACTGGCTGAATAATAAATAAAAAGGAGATAAAGAGATATGGCAGTAATCAACATGAGCAAAAATCAGAAAATTAGTATGGTAAAAGAGGATGGTACAGGTATTAAGAACTTCTTCATTGGAGTCAATTGGGATCAGAACCGTTATGCTGGTGAAGCAGATATTGACTTTGATATCAATGGATTTTTAACAGATTCAAGTCGCAAAGTAGTATACCCAGAAGATTTAGTAAACTATAAAACCTATGAAGATGGCTCTGCATATCCTTGGGTAGATTATTCAGGAGACAATAAAACTGGTGACGATTCTCAGGGAATGATTTTCAATGGAAAGCATTATGACGAATATTTCATTGTACATGCTGATACTTTCCCGAAAGATAAAACAGAATTTACTATCTGCTTAACAATTTTTAGAGCCTTACAGCGTATGCAGAATTTTGGAATGGTCTCCAATGCAGTTATGACAATTTGTGATTACGACAATCCAGATGGTGATAAGTATGAATATGATCTGTCTGAGAATGAAAACTTTGAAAAATTGAATGCAGTAGAAATGGGTAAATTATACCGTTACGGAGATGGATTCAAATTCCAGGCATTAGGTTCCGGTTATGTAGGAGGTATGACAGAACTGTTTAAAAACTTTGGGCTTGATATTGATGAGGGGAGAGACTAATGAATATTACAGCTGGAGGAATTGTTATGATTGTTATTTTAGTACTTGTAGGACTTTATTTCTTTTTTAATAGTAAAATTGGAAAAAGAGTAAGAATAAGAGCATCTGGCACGGCAAACGAAGCGATTCAGAAAGATGCGTCTACACCTGAAGGAGCTAAAGCATATTATAATGCCGCTATTGAGAAGAAAGAAGATGAACTTCAGCAGGAGAATGTAAGATATCAGCAGATGCTTGGTAAGATTTCTAATTATGAAGATGATTTGTTCCATTTGAAGAAAGATGCCATGAAAGCAGATGTAAATGTAAATGCTTGTGTGGATCGAGGAGATGACGAAGCGGCAAAAGTCTACTTAAAAGAACAACAGGAGCTGAATGATAAGATTGATTTTATTAAGAGTACATTAAAAGAATGGAAAGAGAATGCTGACGTACAGAAAGAAAAAGTAGAAGTATTACAGCAACAGCTTAATGATTTAAAAGCAGAAAAAGAAAGTGCTGTTTTAACTTTGGAAACAGCTCAGGCATCAAAAGCTTTTAATGTAACACCGGGAGTATCTTCTAGTGAAGAGGAAAAGATGCTAGAGAAAGTACGTGACGGAGTTAAAAAGCAAAAAGAGGCTGCTGATGGAGCTAGGATCGTTTATGAAAGTTCTACTATTGTGCAAAAACAGCGTCTGGATAAGAAAATGAAAGATGATGAAATTAATAAAAAGTTGCAGGAACTGAAAGCAAAGAAAGGCAAATAAAATGATAGTGTTAAATATAGGCATGTTTGTAGTATGCTTATTAGCCTGTTTCTTAGTTGGATTCTTTGTAGGGAAGAGAAAATAAGTGTAGTAACAAAAGGTTAAGGTGAGGTTCAATTCCTCACCTGCACTTAAGGAGGTTAAACAATGAAATAAAATACGGAGGTGATATTACGCAAAGAGGAAAAAGGATATTAAATAAACCAATTGATGATGCATGTGAGAAAGAAATTTTGATACCAACAAAAAGAGTGATTACTGTAGAAGCTGAATACAACTTGACTGATCCTGAATTAATTGGAGTAGAAATAACTGACAGAGACAGAGTAGAACAGCTAGTAAAACATGATGTCCGAGACTGTTTTGAATTTGATGAAGGATTTGTAAGTTTAACAGTAACTTGTAGTGATTATTAGGGAAGGAGAAAGAATGATTAATAGTTTCACTGGAGATTATTACTTTTTAAGTAACTTTTATATGGCACCGGTAAGTTATAACGGATGGGACTATACGAATAATGAAGCAGCTTTTCAAGCACAGAAAACAAAAAATCGTAGACTAAAATTCCAGTTATTTTCTCAAGCTAGCCCATCAGAAGCAAAGGCAGCAGGTAGAAAGATTGATTTGAGATCAGATTGGGAAGAAGTGAAAGATAAAGTAATGTATGAAATTGTACTGGCTAAATTCACTCAGAATCCAGACCTTAAGGAAAAATTACTTGCTACAGGAGATGAATATTTGGAAGAGGGTAATACTTGGGGAGATACTATTTGGGGAACTGTAGATGGAGTTGGAGAAAATAGGCTTGGGAAGATACTTATGAGAGTGAGAGATGAATTAAATGAAACTTAACATATTTTTTATCATTCTTGATGCTATTTTTATAGCAGTATCATTGGTAGACCTTATTACTTATAAAAATTTACTTAGTTTAATGCTGGTAGTCTTTTTCACTTGGACATTTGTAAATAATATTAAAGAATATAAAGGAGACAAATAACATGGTAAAAACATTAAAAGAAACAACAGAAATGATGGTTAGCCCAGATTATAACGAGAGATTCAAAGCTGAATATTACCAGTTAATGCTTAGATTCAGAGGTTTGCAGTCTATACTTTTTAAATGGGACAATGGAAGTCTTAGTTTTGAGCCAACATGCCCAAGAAGCATTTATAATATTCAGATTGATGCTATGGCAAATTATTTAGCTATTTTAGAAGCTAGGGCTGTTATGGAAGGTATTGAATTATAAAGGAGAGGGTATGAATCCAGTATTTGTATTTTTAGTATTGGTTGGAGCTGTAGTTTTATGGTTCCTATTATCTGCATTGTTTTATCCATTCGGACGATTCTTGCATAGAATTTGGAAAGATGCAGTAGACGAAATAAACAGAGAAGAAAATAAAGAAAAAGATAAGGAGAATGAGTAATGAAAAAGAAAAAAGGTTTTTTAGGTGGGGTTGGATTAGCAGTAATAATTGCAGCAGGATTAATTTGTGTAGCAAAGTGCACAGTAAGAGTTCCTGCTGGTTATGTAGCTGTAGAATACAAGATGAACGGTGGAATTTCAAAAGATACTCTTTCACAGGGATGGAATTTGATTTCACCTACAGTAAAAACATCACTGTATTCAATTGGTATTGAACAGTCTTATCTGACTTCAGAAGATAAAGGTGATTCACCAAAAGATGAGAGTTTTAAAACTCCTACCGCAGATGGGAAACAGCTTCTTGTTGATTTGGAATTCTCTTATAAGTTCGATCAGGATCAAGTTGCTGATGTATTTACAAGATTTAAAGGTCAGTCCGGAGAAAGTGTAAAAAATACTTTCATTAAACCAAAGATGAAAGCGTGGACACAGGAAGTAACTGCTAAGTATCCGGTAACAGATGTATTTGGTGATAAACGCCAGGAACTGAATGAAGCACTTGACAAATACTTGAAAAAGAAATTTGAGCCATATGGAATCATCATTGATACTGTAAACTTTACTTCAATTTCTACAGATGATGAAACTCAGGCTGCTATTCAGAAGAAAGTAAATGCACAGCAGGAACTGGAACTTGCAAATATTGAAGCTAAGACTGCAAAGGTACAGGCAGATAAAGATAAGGAAGTTGCTCTCATCGCAGCGGAGCAGGATAAAGAGAAAGCCGCTATTGAAGCTGAACAGGCGAAAATCACTGCGGAAGGTAAAGCTGAAGCTACAAGAATTAAAGCGGATGCTGAAGCAGAAGCAAATAAAAAGATCGCTGAGTCACTTACTCCAGAACTTATTGAGAAACAGAAGATTGATAAGTGGAATGGTGATGTGCCGAAGGTACAAGGTGGAAATGCTGCAACAATTGTTGACGCAGGAGAATTAACATCAGGCAATGTAGCAACTGTTGAAAATAAATAATTAATAATGAGGGTAACGTATAGTGAGAACTGTGGACATATACCACACTGACGGTAGCGTAGGGATTTTGCGTCAGTATAAAGAGGTGGCTGCGTAGGGTGAGGATAACGTTAACAACTACGAATTGTAATGTTGGCCCAAAGCAAGTAAGTATAGTTATGATATCTGCTGCCATAAGCAACACCTCCTTCAAAAATAATGTGTGATACAATCCCATATCACATTACCCATTCAGAAGATCCTCACCCGGTACAGACCTGGGATCAATAGTATTGTACTTTAGGTGAGGTGGTTTGTCAATATAAGGAGAGTACAATGATAAAAACTACGATTACGGAGACAACTAAAAAATATGATAAAGAAGGCCATCTTATTGAGGAGACGACCAGAACTGAAACTACTGAGGATAATACTATAACATTTAGTTCTTACCCCTATGGGACAACTCAGAAGGATTGGACCTTAACTACAAATGTAGGAGAGAGTTTATGAAAAAGAAAGTATTAAGTATTTTAGGAGTTCTATTGATAAGTATTTCAACATTAACTGGTTGTGCTAAATGCATTGATAAAAAAGAGGAAAGCGTGAAGGTCACAGTTGTAAATGAATATTATAAACCTAAAGAAACCCGTTTTACAGGTATGGTTAATCATGTTCCGCAATTTCGAACTGATTATGCTGAATATGAAATTACGGTAAATTATAACGGAACTGAATATTCACTTAATGATGAAAGTACATATCGTAAATATCATGGAAGAATAGGGCAAACAGTGTCTGCCGTATTGATTACAAAAACATACGATAATGGCAAGGTAAAACAATGGATTGATAGTTTAGGAGGAATTAAGTGATTAAGCAAACCATGGGATGGATTTCTGCTATATGTGGAGTAATTGGAGCTATATGTAGTGGTTGGAAGTTAATGCTTTTGCCAGTAGTAACAATATTAAACATGATTGCAGATAAAAAATTAAACCTGTGTATTTTACTAATTTCAATTATGAAAATGTTCTTTGCGATACCTATAGCATATTTCATGATTCTTGTAGGATTTTCAATCGCTACATATTGTTGGAGGTGGTGGAAGTAATTTGGATCACAGGTGATACACATGGGGATTGGATCCATAGATTAAATATGGACTCGTTCCCGGAACAAAGAGAGATGACTAAAGATGACTATGTAATTGTTCTTGGAGATTTTGGGATATGGAGAGATTCACCGCAACAAAGATGGTATCTGAATTGGCTTGAAGAGAAGCATTTCACAACACTCTTTATTGACGGAAATCATGAATGTTACGATATATTAGATGCTTATCCGGTAGAAGAATGGCATGGTGGTAAGGTACATTTTATTAAGCCATCAGTAATTCATCTTATGAGAGGACAAGTATTTGATATAGACGATTTAAAATTTTTTACTTTTGGCGGGGCTGCCAGTCATGATATTTCAGATGGAGTATTAGAGATTGACGATCCAAGAG
>OLPL01000028.1_pt1 | contig 114116 bp, 96 predicted proteins | sample 1673211 | NCBI WGS metagenome assembly OLPL01 (sample SAMEA3136766, study PRJEB25190) | human gut metagenome | reverse complement strand
AAGAACATGCCGGAAAACTCTGGTTCGGCATATGCGCGGGACGTACGGTGCCTTCGGCACGTCTCGCCCTCGCAGGAACACGGATCACCGCGCTGGACAAGACCAACACGGTCATGGAATGCTTCATGGACCCTTCCGTCGCCAAGAATCCCGACCCCGTATGGGCGGCATGCCATGCGATGGGCATGACATTGACCGGGCCGCGAATACCCGAAGATGTCGTACCCAGCCTGCCGCAGGCCATATGGGTGGAATTCATGGGAATCGACGAGAAACCCGACAGCGACGACTACGAGATCGCCGTCGACCTGGTCGCCGGCGACTTCTACTACAGTCCGAACCTCAAGGACGACGGCAACCGCAAAGGATTCGCACTCTGCGTCCAACACCTCACCGACTACATCGCCAGCCAGATGGACGAGAAGAAATCCCATGATTGAACCGGCAAGCACGCTCGACATGGACGACGATACCCGCGGCCGCATGATCACGAGATGCGTGGCATACATGACGCAACGAAAGATCCCGATACGGGACACACGGGCGGTGACCCGCCTGCTGGCCCGGGATGGTCTGATGCTGGGCATCTGCAACGGCTTCCAGGCCCTGATCAAGCTCGGTCTGGTGCCCTACGGCGACATCGTCGACGCCACGCCCGATGCGCCCACGCTGACGTTCAACACCATCGGTCGCCATCAGAGCCGTCTGGTGCGCACCCGTATCTCGTCCAACCTGTCCCCGTGGCTGTCGCAGTGCAGCCTGGACGACCCCTACACCGTCGCCATCAGCCACGGCGAGGGCCGCTTTGTCGCCAACGACGAGGTGCTCGCCCAGCTCATCGCCAACGGCCAGGTCGCCACGCAGTACGTGGGCGAAGACGGCAAGCCCAGCATGGATCTTTCCGTCAACCCCAACGGCTCCGCACTCGCCATCGAGGGCATCACGAGCCCCGACGGCCGCGTCCTGGGCAAGATGGGCCATGCCGAGCGTCGCGGCGACAACCTGTACCGCAACGTGCCCGAGCATGTCCCTGGCGATAAGTTCATGCCGATCTTTGAGAGCGGCGTGGCCTACTTCGCTTAATGCGTCCCATCGGGTACAATCCCCTCGGGTAACAACACCCGCCACCGGCACACCCGGTGGCGGGTTCTTTTTTGCTTCACGCATACAGGAAGGACATCATGGAAAGCCGCAAGCCGTATCTCGCCACCCTGCCCGGACTCGTCCTGGGCTGCCTCGTCTGCTGCGCGCTCTGGGGATCGGCTTTCCCCTGCATCAAGATCGGCTACGGCCTCTTTGGCATTCCCTCGCACGACGGCGCCTCGCAGCTGCTCTTCGCAGGTTTGCGCTTTACGCTTGCCGGCGCCCTGGTTATCGTCGGGATGAGCGCGGCTCAGCGCCGTCCACTCGTTCCGCAAGCGCGCGATATCAAACCCATCTGCATCTTGTCGCTCTTCCAGACTATCGGGCAGTACTTCTTTTTCTACCTGGGCCTCTCGCGCGCCAGCGCCATGTCGAGCTCCATCATCGAGGCCAGCGCCAACTTCCTCGCAATCCTCTTTGCCGCCCTGGCATTTCACACCGAGAAGCTCAATACGGCCAAGGTGCTTGGCTGCGTGTTGGGCTTTGCCGGCGTCGCGCTTGTCAACCTTTCGGGCGCAGATGGCACCTTTGGCTTCACGCTCGATGGCGAGGGCTTTATCCTAGCCTCCACTGTCGCGGGCGCTCTTTCGACCTGCCTGATCGGCATCTTCTCGCGCAAGCACGACGGTGTTTTGCTTGCCGGCTGGCAGTTTTTAGTCGGCGGCCTGGTCCTCACCGCCATCGGCTTTTTGATGGGCGGCACGTTGTCCCCCACCGAAGTCGCCCCCGCCATCGCGCTCATCATCTACATGGCGCTTATCTCCGCCGTCGCGTACTCGCTGTGGTCCCGCCTGCTCGCCGTCAACCCCGTCAGCCGCGTGTCGGTCTTTGGCTTTATGAACCCGGTCTTTGGCGTGCTGTTGAGCGCACTGCTGCTCGGCGAGGGCGCTGGCACGAGCCCCGTTACCGTCATCGTTGCCCTGTTGTTGGTCTGCGGCGGCATCATCATCGTCAACAAACCCAAAAAAGCCTAACGAGCTCACCTTTTTAGGGAGGGCGTTTGCACACTTTAGCTTAATGGAATACATCGATGAGCTGAGGGCCGCCACGCACGCAAGCGTGCGACCCTTTTCCTAGCGTATCTGGATGCCGGCTTTCTTTTTCTCGGCCTTGACGCGGTAGAGCTCCGCATCGGCAGCGCGAAGTAAGTCTTGCCAGGTATCAACACTATCGCCGACCCGCGCGCAACCGATGGACATCCGCAATGCATACGGCACCTCGGCATGCGCGAGCTCGTCGTTGATTGTCGCGCACAGATGCATGATATCCTGTTCCGCCGCTGCCTTTTGGAGCACCACGAACTCATCGCCACCATAACGCGCGATAAAGCCACCAGACGCCGAGCAGACCTCTTTGAGCGCAGCGGATATTACCTGAAGAGCATGGTCGCCCTCCACATGTCCATAGCGATCGTTAATCTGCTTAAAGCCGTCAGCGTCCATCATAAGCAGATACACATCTTCGGCCTGATCCACATTTGAAAAGAGCGACAGCATATAGGTCTCAAAACGGTTGCGGTTGTTGAGTCCAGTCAACGGGTCAGTCGAGATCAGTTGCTCCTGGCAGATGATATAGAGCAGCAACATGCTAATCATTATGCCGACACAAAGGCCAGGCACCGAGTATACGATCTGAAAGGTACCGCCCACCAGAGCGGGAACCGCAAAAAAGGCGAGGGTGCGATAAATGGCCTTCTTTTGCAGGCTTTCGACTTTTCGAGCCTGAATAAAGGCATGCAAGGACGTATATATGACGTAGCAGTAGCTAACGATAGGCTGAATCATATAAAGCGCTCCGCGACGATATACGCCCCGCGCATCGATATAGAACATAGCGTGCGTCCAGTAGCTGGTAAATGCCAGAACGACCACCAATGCGGTTGGCAACGTTAAAAGTACCACCCTATAGGGCGTGGTCAGGAGCCGTGAGCCCTGCATCGTCTCGGAATAGAAAAACCAAATGAGGCACGCGATGGCGAACAGCGAAAACGAAACCGCGTTGGAAATCCAGTTGGCCGTGATGCCTACAGGAGTGCTCACGCCGTCCGAGAGCGTCCAGATCATATCGAAGAAAATGTAGGCAGCAGACGTGTAGCCCAGCATGCTAAACAAAAGCTGCTGGGTGCTCGAGAACAGGGAGCGACGGCTTCGTACGGCAAGTCCGATAAGAATAATCATGCACAGCAGGAATATCTCGATCTTGAGTGCCTTTACCACTAGACGCCCTCCCTTCAATATCCAAGTGGCCAGAATCGCCCAATTCGAATCTGGGCAACAAACACCCCCTACTCCGCAGGGGTAAGGGGAATAATAGCAGAGCGCCCGAACGTCACTGCAAGACAGCTCTCGTTCGGGCGCTCAAACGGCGCGAGTTGCACGCCGGAATCATTGATGGGTATCGATTGCTACTCGCCATCGATGTCGGTCGCGACAGCCTCTTCGATGGACTCGACACCGGCAGGCGACAGGTCTTCCTTGCTCTGGCAGAACTTCTTATCGACCCAGCCGGTCAGAATCGGGGCCATGATTGCCGTGATGATGACGGCAGTGGCGATCTGCGCATACGCGGTGGGCGCAAGCTCGGCATAGCGCGGAGCGACCTCGGCGAGGGCGACCGGCGTGGTCATGGCCGTGCCGGCAATGGTGGAACATGCCACAGCCGCCTTACCATTGCCGCCACACAGGCGCTCGAAGGCAAAGGTAATGGGACCGACGATAAAGAGCGTGATGAGGCCCAGCAGGATGCCCGAAATGCCACCGGCGATGAAGCTCGAAAGGCTCATGGACGCACCGAGCTGAAAACCAATTACAGCGATCGCGGGATTGGCGCCGGGAACCAGCAGGTTCTTGATAAACGGGAACAAGTTGCCCAGGACCATGCCGATAACAAGCGGCAGGATGGATCCGATGATGGTGCCGACGGGGATGTTGGCGAGACCCGAAACACCAAGGATGATCATCGTGACGGCGGGGCCGGCCGTAAAGAACAGGATACCGACAGCGCCCTGCTCGGACTCATCGCCGAACTCGCCCATGATGCCCGTATAGAGCGCCATGTTGCAAAACGTAATGCCGCCGATGATGGAAACCGAGCTCAGGCCTAAAAAGTTATCGTTAAAGAAGTACGCGACGCCCAGACCCAGCGCGGCTGCCACTACAAGCTTAGGAATCAGCACGACGATGCCGGTCTTGATGGCGCCCGGCGTGGACTTAAAGCTGATGCCGGCGCCCACGAACAGCAAGATCGCGGCGACGATGGTGTTGGAGCCGCCGCGGCAGGCAGCCGTAAAGAAGCCGCCGACCTCAAAGACCTGCGGGCAGAAGGTATTGAGCAAAAGGCCGACGATCATCGGATAGATCATGATGTCGCCCGGGATGCGCGGTACCTTGAATTTCTTTTGCTCGCTGGCGGTCGCTTCCTGTGCCATGAAACCCCCATTTCCGCTGACGCAGAACAAAAGCCCACGTCACGCTTTGCTACAGTAAAGTTTGACCATGGTACCAGAAGAAGCAGACCGCCTCGGTGAGAAATTCGATTCGTTAGGCCGGGACGATAACGCGTCCTGCTCCTATACGAGGCTCAAAACGATATAGAACACGATGCCCGAAACGCAGCACCACAACATCGACTTTGTCTTGATTGCCACCGCCACGACGCCGGTGGCCGCAATCCAGGGAACCAAGGCAGGCCAGAGTCCCGCGTCGAACGCGCCGGGGTTCACCAAGTCGTTGGCGACCAGCGCGGCAAAGGCAGCGGGCGGGATATAGCCCAGGGCCTCGGTAATGCGGGGCGACAGGGTCCGCCCGCGCAAGGCGAACGCCGGCGCGATGCGAAAGAACGCGATAGCAGCCCACGACGACAGCCACAGAACCAAGAACTCGTTAGCGGGCATCGCGGGCACCTCTTCCGTCAAATACAGCATCGCACGCCAGCGCAATGGCAATGCCGACCACGACGCTTGCCGGCACGGCAATATTCGCGAGGCCCAAGAACTTGCATACGGCGACGGACACCGCGCCCGAAACCGCCGCGACAACGTTACCGCGCGACAGCCGCTGCGAAAAGAGCAGGCAGATAAAGAGCGAGGTGCAGACAAAGGCTGCAATGGCGGTGGGAACATCGACAACGGCGCCGACGATGGCGCCCATCGTACACGAAACGCCCCATGTTGCGATGAGGATCACGTTGAGCACAAAGGACTCGCGCGGGCCCCAATCCTCCCCTTCAACCAACTTGGCAAGCGAGATGCCATATGCCTCCTCGGTAAGTGTCGCGGCAACAGCCAGCGTCTGACGCTTCGAGGCACCCCTCAGATGCGGTGCGATCGATGCCGAGTAAAGCGCAAAGCGCGAGGAGATTGCGGCGACGCTCGCGACGATCGATGCTGCAGGCACACCCGCCAGCCACAGGTTGCAGATCATAAACTGGCCGCTACCCGTCACAAACGTACTGCTTAGAGCAAAGACCATCCAGGGCTCCATTCCCGTCTGCCCCATGATCATTCCGCACGGCGCGCCTATTGCAACATAGGTAAGCATCACTGGCCAGACGGTTCTAACGATTTTGAGCACCATACGTTTCTCATCCTGACAAGGTCTCCGAGCCGCATGTAGCGACACGGCAGAATCATCATCCGGCAGCAACCGAGTTCACCTACAATTGCCACCGGATCGAAAGACACAACTTTTTAGGAAGTCATTATGACAGCTATCGATCGAGACCGGGCGCGCGCGGCCTTCAAAAGCTACACCGATGCCTACGACGCCACCAACCCACGCATCGGGCTCAAAATCGAGCATACGTACCACGTGGCCGAGGCATGCGATGCCGTAGCGTGCGAGCAGGGCTGGTCGTCAGAAGATATTGACCTGGCATGGCTTTGCGGCCTGCTACACGATATGGGCCGCTTTGAGCAGCTGCGACGCTGGGACACCTTTAAGGACGCCGAGAGCATGAGCCATGCGGCGCTGGGCATCGAGGTCCTCTTTGGCGAGAATCCCGCCGATGCACCCGCCGTAACGAGCATCCGCGACTTTATCGATGACCCGGCAGAAGATGAGCTCATCCGAGCGAGCATTGCCTATCACAGCGATTTCCGCCTACCCGCGCGGCTCGACGTGCGCACGCGGAGCTTCTGCGATATCGTGCGCGATGGTGACAAGATCGACATTATGCGCACCATCGCCGACAGCACCGTCGACACTATCCTCAAGGTGGACGAGAAGACGTTTCTCGGCAGCCGTTTCTCGTCGCCGACACTTGCCGCCTTTGACGAGCACCGCTGCGTCGCACGCGATGAGCGCGATGAGCCCGCCGACTTCTTGGTGGGGCTTATCTGCTTTATGTTTGAGCTCGTCTATCCGGCAAGCCGTGCGCTGGCGCGCGAACAGGGCGATATCCACCGCCTGCTCGACGCGCCCTTTGGCATTACACAGCCCTTTACCGACCCCGCCACGCAGGCAACCTGGAGCCGCCTAAAGGACGAGATGCGCGACTGGCTGGCGCGCGCCTAGCGCTCAAGCTGGGCCAGCAGCTCCTCGACGACCTCGACGGCGTCCCCAACAACCTTGTACTGGGCAGCACCGAAAATGGGGGCATCCGGGTCCTCGTTGATGGCGATAATGCACTCCGCCCCACCGATGCCGGCAAGATGCTGGATGGCGCCCGAAACACCGATACTCACGAGAAGCTTGGGCGAAACCGATACGCCGGTCTGGCCAATCTGATGGTGATACTCCAACCAGCCGGCCTCCACGACAGGTCGCGTGCAACCAAGCTCGGCACCCAAAGCCTCGGCGAGCCTTCGCATCAGGGGCAGGTTTTTCTTGGAACCAATGCCGCGGCCCACCACGACCAAGCACTCGGCATCGGCGATCGAGGCCTGCTGCCTCCACTCCTCGGCGGGAATCGAGATCTCGACACGAGCCTTAGCATCATCCGCAAGCGATATCTGGGTGATCGTGCCGGAGCGGTCGTAGTCAAAGTCGGGCGCCTTAAAGATGCCGGGACGAACCGTTGCCATCTGGGGACGATGATTGGGGCAGACGATGGTGGCCATCAGGTTGCCGCCAAACGCCGGACGCGTCTGTTGCAGCAGTCCCGTCTCCGTATCCATCGAAAGTACGGTGCAGTCAGCCGTAAGGCCCGTCTGCAAGCGCACGGCAACGCCGGGTGCCAGTTCGCGGCCAAAAGCGGTCGCGCCGTACAGAATTGCCTCGGGCTTGCGCTCGGCTACCAAATCGCAGATGAGGCGAGCATAGACCTCCGCATCGTTTTGGCGCAGGCGCTCGTCGCGACAGGCCAGGACTTCGTCGGCGCCCGCGCAAACCAGATGCTCCAGGTCGCCGAGAGAACCCTCGGGGCCCATGCCGGCCAGTGCCACCAGACGGCAGCCACGAGCATCGGCAAGCTCGCGGCCCTTGCCCATGAGCTCATAGGCAACGGGATTCACCGTATCGTGCTCGTCGGTCTGCGCGAATACCCAAATGTCTCGATATGCATCAAGGTCTGCCGCGCCGGCAGCTTCGTCTCGCTCGATCGAGATAGCGTTGACGGGACAGGCATCGACGCACCCGCCGCACAAGATGCAGCCTTCGGTCACGCGGGCGCAGCGATTGGGACGCTCGCCCTCCACCACAATGCCGCCCGAGGCGCAGGCGCGAACGCAGCGACCGCAGCCGATACAGGCTTCGCTGTCGATAATCAGTCCGCTCATCTATGCCATCCCCTCGATAATCTTGGCAAGTTCTACCGCCTGCTCGGACGCCGTCCCCTCAACGGCCTCGCACGTTTGGTCACGGTCGGGCACAAACGAGCGCACGACCTGTGTCGGCGACCCGGCAAGACCGCAACGCGCGGGGTCGGCGTTCACGTCGGCGGCACTGACCAAGCGCACGTCCGCCTCCTCCGCCACGCGAATACCGGCAATACTCGGCATACGCAACTGGCCAATCTCCTTGGCAGTCGTCATCGCGCACGGCATCTCAAGACACACCGTCTCCTCGCCGGCATCGCAGCCGTGAACAAGCGCCAGTGAACCACAGGTCGTAAAGCCCGCGCTCTGCACGCAGCTCACGTCGGTCACACAGGGAATCTCAAAAGCACCGGCAAGCTCGGGACCAATCTGGGCCGTATCGCCATCCACCGCCATCTTGCCGCAGATGAGCAGGTCGAAGTCCTCATCGAGCGCCTCGATGCCGCACTTGAGGGCGTAGGTGGTGGCTAGGGTATCGGCACCTGCAAAGGCGCGATCGGTCAGCAGCAGCGCGTCGTCGGCACCTCGAGCGATGCAATCGCGCAGCAGCGACTCGGTCGCGGGGATGCCCATCGACACCACCGTTACGCGCACGTCCATGCCAAAGCCGATAAAGTCGTCTTTCAGCGCCAGCGCGCATTCCAAAGCGCTCGCATCAAAGGGATTAATGACCGCCTGCTTGCCATCGCGCACGATGGTATTGGTCTTGGGGTCCATCTTGACCTCGGTGCTTCCCGGCACGGCTTTGACGCACACCACCATATGGAAATCGCTCATCTTCACGCGCCCCCTTTCTGGACGAGCTCATCCAAGAGCTTCTCCGAAAACAGGTTACCGCGACCCAGCTGCCCGTCGGGATCGAGCTGGAGCTTGAGCCGCGCCGACTCGACCATGGCCTCGTGACCGTACATCGTCTCCAAGAAGCCCGCTTTGATCTTGCCGACGCCGTGCTCGGCAGAAACGGCACCGCCCATAGCCGTTACCTCCGCAGCCCACTGGGCAAACAGCTCGCCACCGCGACGGTAGTCCTGCGCATCGCGCGGCAGGATGTTCACATGCAGATGGTTGTTACCGATGTGCCCCCAGGCAGCAGATTCAAGCCCGCTTTCGGCCAGTGTGCGGCGATAGAGGGCCACGACATCGGCAAGGCGTGCATTGGGCACCGACATGTCCGAACCCAGTTTGGTGATGGTGGGATCCGTGCGGCGACGCTCGTCGATAAGCATGTTGACGCTCTCGGGGACCGCATGGCGGAAGAACCGCTGGCACTCGCGATCAACCTCGGTGCGCGCGACCCATGTCGCATCGTCGCGGCCACCCGCAAACTCGAGCACCCATCCCAGGTGGTACAGTTCCTCGGTCGCCTGGGCCTCGTCATCGCAGTCGAGCTCCACGTAGACACAGACCTTGGCCTCTTTGTCGAGCGCCGGCAGCGAGGCAAACGCCGTCGACTGCTCGCGCTGGCGACGTAGAATATCCAGGGCGCCAGCGTCGAAGTACTCGATGGCAGCCGCATGGGACAGGACGGGACGCATGGAATCGGTAAAGGACACGGCCTTGTCTTCGCTATTGAAAAAGCAGCTCACACCCCAAACGACCGCAGGCGCCGCCTGCAGGGCAATCTCGAGCTCGGTGATAACGCCGAGCGTGCCACAAGCACCGATAAAGAGGTCGATGGCGTCCATTTCGTCCGCAACGAAATAGCCTGAGGCATTTTTTGTCTTGGGCATGGTATAGCCGGGAAGATCGAGCTCGAGCGTACGGCCCACTGCCGTCACGAGCGACAGGTGGCGGCCCTGGGCAAAAGCCTCGCCGCGCTGAAGCTCAAGCAAATCGCCATCAGCCAGCGCGACGTGGAGTCCCGTGATATGTGGGCGCATGGGACCGTAGGCGTAGCTGCGGGCACCAGAGGCGTTACATGCCGCCATGCCGCCCAGACAGGCAGATGCCTCGGTGGGATCGGTGGGAAAGAACTGCTCGGGGGCCTCTTGGAACTCCTCGTAGGCCTCAAGCGATGCCTGGTCCCAACCAGCAGTCGGCAGCACCTTCTTGCTCAGCTGCTTGCGCAGCTCCGAGAGCACAACGCCCGGCTCCACGCGCAGCAGAAATTGGCCTTGTTCATCGCGGCGAAGGCCCAAGTAGCGATTCATACGGGAAGTATTGAGGATATGCCCGCCGTGGGGCACGGCACCGGCGGCAAGGCCGGTTCGGGCGCCCTGAACCGTTACCGGGACACGCTCGGCATGGAGCTTTTCCAAAATGGCACGGACCTCGTCTTCCGTTGTCGGAAACGAGATGCTCGAGGCCTCGCCCGATGCGCGAGACTCATCGCGACCATACTCTTCGAACTCGTCGGTGAAGGGTTTGATGGTTGCAGACACGCGAACTCCCCCTTTAGCTAACTACAGTGTTTGCAGGGAGATGTTACCGCATCGTTTCGTCGACGTGTTCGAGACCGTCTCCATAATTGGCGATTTTTACGTTCGTGCAATTCGGCGAGCGGCTTGATTTCCTCGGTAGACGATGCTTTTGACACATATGGCCCCGCCGTCGCCGACCGCGCGATTGTCGCTTGAAAAAAGTTGGAGTATTTTTTGCCGCCTTTTACCTGCGGAGACACCAATCCGTCAAGCATTTGGTCAGCAATTGGTCAAGTAGTGGCTGATACCGTCGGCATCGACAGCCAAAACCGACAGAAGTTTTGGCCCCAGAAGCAGGGAGGTTCCCATGGCATATTACTGGCCCCAGTACGGCATCGCCATCGAAGTCGACGACGATCCCCATCTCCTGCCTTTCGACGAAGAGGCATTCCCCGATACGACGGTCTACCACGTTACCACCGATGTGATCTGCGACCCCGAGTCGTTCTCGGCGCTCGCCCACCGCATCGCGCATATCCACGACATCGAGCTCCCTCCCGACTTCGACGAGCTTGTCTACTCACGCCGCCTGATGCTTCACATGCTCTTTGGAGCGAACCCGTCCACCTTTGCGCGCATCTATACCGCCAAGGATGCCGCATGAGCGCGAAGAAGCCACCCCACTTTGCAGGCCTGGGTCGTCGCAAGAAGCTCATCCTTGCCTGTTTGGCCATCGTCTGTGCCCTTGTCGCCGTAGGACTATACGCTTGGCAGTCGCAGCCCGTACCCGAGGCGGGCGCTTCGGTTACGACGGCCGAGGGCAAAACGCGTCAGGAAATCCAAGATGAGCTCGACGCCATCGTCCGCGACAACATGATGACGATTTCGGTCGCACCGGTCGCTCAGCTGCAGGAGGACGGCAAGCTGCGCGTCAACGTGCAAAACGTCCAAGACAATAAATTTCCCCAGCGATTCCGCGTCATCCAAAACGACGAGACCATGTACGAATCCGGTGTGGTCGAGACCGGCAAGACAATCGAAACGTGCCCCGCCGGCGACATCAAAGAAGGCGAGGCGTACATCGAGATCCAGGCACTCGATGCCAAGACCCTCGACAGCCACGGCAATCCGACACGTGTCAAGGTGCGGGTTGAGCAAGCCGAGAACTAGCTTTTCCGGCCGACGCGGCACCGCACGCAATTCACCAGCATTCGTCCAATCATCGCGGGGACGGCCCGCGGCGAATAGAAAGGAACGACCATGGACATCACCAGGAACATGAACGGAGCCAGAGCGCTCGTCGTGGGCGCAGGGCTCGCGCTCGCGCTCGCAATGGGCGCCGCCCCGACGCCAGCTATGGCAGCCGGGCGCGTTGGAACCACGAAAGTAATGGTCAGGACCGAGATCGACAACGTTGAGTTCAAAGTTCCGACGGTTATTCCCTTCGTCGCCAAGGCCGACGGCACGCTTCAGGGCCCCTCAGAAGACGCGACCACCATCGACAATCATTCGGCCTACGGCATCCATGTCACCAACATGAAGATCGACGCCATGAACACCTGGACCATTGCCGCCGACGCCAAGGCCGGAACCGCGCAGAACTCCATCGACTTTAAGGTCGGCCCCGACGGCGCGCTCCAGAACGCCAGCGCCGCAATGCAGGGAACGGGCCTCGATCTTTCCAAGAATGCAGCCTTCGACATGGGCTACCAGGGCATTGCCGGTGGCACGGACAAAATTAAGCTCAAGACAAGCGGAAACGTCGCCCGCGTCACGCGCGACATCTTCCGCGTAACCGGCGAAGGCGATCAGGTTGCAACGATCACCTGGACGGTCGAGCCCGGTGCGCACACGGCATAAGGCCGTCGCCCTGGCCGCCGCCGTCAGCATCCTAGCGTTTGGGCCAGCCATGGCCTTTGCCCAGCAAGAACAGGCGCAGGCCGCCACGCAAGTGACGGTCGACCTCTCGGAGCTCGACCGCAGCGACCGCGAGGAACCGTTGGCGCAGACAGGCGACAAACGATGGCTCTTGGCAGCAGGCGCCGCAGCAGCAGGCGCGGGAACCGCCGGCCTCGGTCTGCACATCAAACACAGCCAGAAACAAAACATGAACAGGCCGCACTAAATTAGCTAAGGAGACCCCATGGCATCGAAGAACCTTTTGCCCGTCGTCGCACTCTGCGGCGCGCTCGCAACCGGAACGCCTGTCGCCGCTTGGGCGACTCCTGTCATGGCAGACTCCTTACCAGCGGCCCTAAGCTCCGCACCAAATCCGTCGAGCGCCATTGCGTGCAAGCGTTTTTCGATCGCACAGGCCGCAATCTCAACCTCGGGATGCCTTCGTCGTAATACGGACGGCTCGATAGTCGTGGATATCAATCGTTCGAACAAGGCAAACGGCTCCCAGGCGGGGTGCGCCGTCTGCACGTGGCGCTCGGTTGTGCTCGATGCAGATGGCGATCCATGCAATTTAGAGCTGCGCATCGACATCGCTTCGGTCGATGACTCGGCGAACGGAGCGAAGGTCGCCTTCGACGGTACGTTTTTTGAGAAAGGAGGCGGTATATGTCTGGGCTGCGCCGCCGCGAATGCAGACGACACGCAGCCCACCCTCTCATTCACGGCATCGTTGCGGCTGACCAAAGCCGGTACCGATGCCATCGCGGCGGGAGAAGCGTCCCTGCTGTTCTACGCCGTCAGTACCAAAGACACAGACGCTCATTTCGAGAAGCCAGCCGGATCACTCAGCCTTACACGAGGGATAGAGGCAGGCCCTATTGAAATCGATGCCCGCGCGCAAAGCAGGCAACGCATTCTTGCCGACCCGGCGCTTCTCGAAATGGAGTGGAACGGATCCGGAGCCATCGGAATTCTCCCCTCCGCGTTTGACGCCAAGACGCTCCCCCCCAAACGACGAACCCATCAACGCAACCATACAAGAAGAGAGCGCGGACAAAGAAGCAGGTGCGGGCGACACGCCGTCGCCGACAAACAGCGTCCCAGCTTCTTTCGAAGCGCCGAATGAGCCCGCTGCCGATCCAAACGATCCCGAGTTCGCGGACAGTCTGGGGCTTGCTGATCCTCAAGAGATCGATGAAGGTAACTGCTGCGTGCTTGCCGCGCTCGACCACACGGAGGTCATCGACGCTGCGAACATCGAAGTTGCCGCCGCCAATCAGCCCGTCCGCAAGTCGGCTATCATCGCATTTCCTGAATCCATCGAAGTCGTCTTTTTGCCATCGGGCGAGGTCGTGGCCCCAACACTGCTCACCTTGTTGGGCGCCAAGAATACTCGAAACGAAATTAAAAAGGTCACGGTTGTCGACCCTGCAACCACCGCCAAGCTGCGTCTATACGCCGTTGCTCCAGACGGAGGCAAGACCTTGGAATTCGATGGTGACACACTCCTAGCCTGGCGACGTCTGGACATTATGCAAGACGTCTCGTATCAGATCGAACTCGAAGGGTTTGATCGTGCCCGCGATGCCAATATCATCGCCGCGGCTATTGAATCCCCGCAGCGGCTTATGACACTGCGCTTTGAATACTATCCCTATGTCCCGACAACCACCTGAGGCTTAAATGCTGCACATCATTCCTAACACCACTTATATAACGTATTAGATGAGTCGCGATGTGCCTCGCATTTCGTTCTGCTACGATTGCCACGTTGGCATCAATACAGGAGGGCTCATGCCGGGCTTGGGAACAATCATCAACGTTGTGCTTTTAGTTGCGGGCGGTCTTTTGGGATTAGCGGGCGGCCGCTTCATCACACCGCGCATCCAAGACACGCTCATGAAAGCATCGGGGCTGTGCGTCCTGTTTATCGGCCTTGGCGGCACCATGCAAAAGATGCTCCTTATCGATGGGAAGGCGCTAGCGACCACCGGCACCACCATGCTCATCGTCTCATTTGCGCTCGGTTCGCTCATCGGCGAGGCCGTCAACTTGGAAGCCGCCATCGAGAACCTTGGCGAATGGCTCAAGCGCAAGACCGGCAGTGAGGGCGATAACGAGTTCACCAACGCTTTTGTCTCGACTTCACTCACCGTGTGTATCGGCGCCATGGCAATTGTGGGATCGATCCAGGACGGCCTGCTCGGCGACTGGTCAACGCTTGCCCTCAAGGGCGCACTGGACTGCATCATCGTCTGCACCATGACGGCGTCGCTCGGACGCGGCTGCATCTTCTCGGCCCTGCCCGTAGCCGTGTTCCAGGGGACGATCACGTTGTTTGCCGGCGCGCTCTCCCCCATCATGACCACAGCAGCCCTCAACAGCCTTTCGCTCGTAGGCTCCATGCTCATCTTCTGCGTCGGCGTCAACCTCATCCGTCCTCAGACCTTCCGCACGGCCAATATGCTCCCCTCCGTCGTCATCGCCGTCATCTACGCCCTCCTGTTCTAAATCTATCAACGCAGCGGTATCTCGAACACCTGTTTGATGCTGTGCTATGATATGAGGTCACCGTAGCTGCGTTCGAGAGGAGGAGCGGTGGCCGACCAGGACATCAAGATGCTCATCGAGCGCATTATGGCCGAGGCCCGGACCCATCAGTCTGCCCGCTTCTCACATGAAGTCTACGCAGACGAGCCGATTCTCAAAACCGGCCGACAGATGCAGAATTTCCTCCCCGACCAGTACCGTAAAATGCGCGAGATATCGCGCTGGCAGGATGACCCCAAGGGCGGTGCGGGCCGCTGGCTTTCGGAAGCCGAGCTTTTTTACCGCCAGGGCCTGCTGATGGCCGACTTTGAGGACGACTGTCCCTACAACGGCACCTTTAAGTCGTACTTTCCCACCTACAACGCCATGAGCGACCGGCAGCTGCGCGGCTACTTTACCTGGCGTGCCCAAGTGCGCCGCGGAACCGTCGAGGAAACGTCTACGTCCTTTGCCTTTCTGTATCTCTATGAGCTGATTTGCGGCATTGGCGTAGATGACCCGCTCGACGGTTTTAACAAGATCAAGGCCTTTTGGGATGTCTATCGCGCCTTCGAGCCCGGCATTGATCGGTTTGCACGCGTGTGGTTGCAGGATTACGCCGTATTCCATGGGCTCAACCCCAAGCTGCTTCGTGACTCTAAAACCGTCATGTTCGATAACGCCCTTATCGAGCTGCGGCGCGCAGCACGAGACCTTGTACCGGCACCGGCACCGTCCGACCAGACCCCCAAACGTCGCAAAACCTCCGAGCCCACGCTCCCCCTTCCGCCCGATGAGGTGCGCGAGGAGCGACTCATGGCCGCCATCAACGCCCTCTCCACGTACAACCTAAGTAACTCGCGGCTCGACCGCAGCCACCACCGCGATCTGCGCCACGCGGCATGCGCCGTGTATGTCCGCATGGCGCGCTACTATGACACGCACCGAAAGACCGGCATCGTGGCGAGTTTATTTGGGGAGGAGACGGCCATGCCCTACACCATGTTTGCCTCGGCCGTATTCTTTGCGCCCGAGCGCCACGAGGACTGCGAATATCGCCTGGATCCTATCCATATCTACCGTTGCCAAAACGACTTTTGGGAATGCATGCGCATCCACGGTAGTAGGCAAAAGAGCAGCAAGCTCGGTGAAATGATGCGCGCCTGCGACCAACGCCTGCGCCTGGCGCTGGACCCCGCCCATCCCCTTAAGGAAGAAAAGGTCCCCAAATATCTGGCCAAAATTATCGATGACGAGATTGTGGCATGGCTTTCGTGGGACGCCGTACACCAGCCCGTCAAGATCGATATCGATCTGAGTCAGCTGGGGCACATTCGGAGCGCCGCTGCGCAAACGCGCGAAGCGCTTTTGATCGACGAAGAGCGCGAGGACGATGTGCCCACAGAGGTCGATACGGCGGAATCCGAGCAACCGGAAGCCAAGCCTGCGACCGACGTGATGGCCGAGCCGATCGCGGCGCCTACGGAGCGCAACAAAGCCGACGAGCCAACCATTTCCACCGAACAGTTTGGCGTCGTGGCACCGCTCCTCGCACCGACGCCAGCGGTCGTATCGACTGCACCCGCTGGCACCGCAACCGAACTCGCGCCCGCCGCAGATGCCTTCCTTCGCGCGCTGCTCGAGCAAAACGCAGCGCAAGCGACATTGGCGGTAGTGCAATCGGAGCAGAGCGAGGACATGCTCGTCGACAGCATCAACGAGGCGCTCTTTGACCTGGTGGGTGACACCGTTATCGAGTTTGGAGCGGCAGGACCGCAGATCATCGAGGATTACGAAGCAGACGTGAGAGGATACCTAGACCATGAGTGATACCGCATCCACAGCACCCCGCGTGCCCAAGCGCGTCGCTGCCGTCATTCTCAACTCGCTCAAGGGCGGCGTGGTCCCGCGCATCGGCCTTCCTTACATCACCGTAGGGCGCGAGGTCGAGATCCGCGCCCTGCTCACCGATCTGAGTCTCATCGCCGACGGTGGCGCGAGCTTCCGCTTTCTGGTCGGTCGTTACGGCGCCGGCAAGAGCTTTTTGCTCCAGACCATCCGCACGCACGCCATGGGCGAAGGATTCGTCGTCGCTGATGCCGACCTGTCGCCCGAGCGCCGCCTGCAGGGCGGTCAGGGACAGGGCCTTGCCACCTACCGCGAGCTCATCCGCAATATATCGACCAAGACGCGCCCCGAGGGCGGTGCGCTCAACCTTATTTTGGATCGCTGGGTCGCCTCGTGCGCCGACGTCGACGAGTCGGTCGTCAATGCCCAACTGGCCCCGCTCGAGGAGATGGTCCACGGCTTCGACTTCACCCGCATGCTCCGCCGCTATCGCATGGCCGTATCCGAGGGCGATGAAGAGGCTATGAGCCGCGTGACCAAATGGATTCGCGGCGAGTACCGCACCAAGAGCGAGGCTCGCGCCGAACTGGGGTCCTCAACCATCATCAGCGACGATGACTGGTACGACTACGTCAAACTCATCGCGCGTTTTTTGGTTTGCAGTGGCTACAAGGGCATGCTGGTGCTCATCGACGAGCTCGTGAATCTGTATAAGATTCCCAACGCCATTACGCGCCAGTACAACTACGAGAAGATCCTGACCATGTACAACGACACGCTCCAGGGCAAGGCGCAGTACCTGGGCATGATCATGGGTGGCACGCCAACCTCCATCGAGGACCGTCGCCGCGGCGTGTTCTCCTACGAGGCCCTGCGCAGCCGACTCGCTCAGGGCCGTTTTGCGCGCGAGGACCTTAAGGACATGCTCGCGCCCATCATTCGTCTGCAGCCACTCACCTATGAGGAGCTGCTGGTGCTCATCGAAAAACTCATGCAGATCCATGCCGGCTACTTTGGCTGGACGCCCACGCTTACCGAGAACGACTTGGTGGACTTTCTCAAGATTGAGTTTGGCCGCGTGGGAGCCGATACGCACTTGACGCCGCGTGAGGTCATTCGTGACTTTATCGAGCTGCTCGACATCCTATGCCAAAACCCCGACGCCAACGTGGCCGAGCTACTGCAAAGCGTCGGCGGCGACGCGCTGGCGCCGGCAACAGCAACAGGCGACACCGGCACCGCAAGCGGCGACCGCAATTTCGCCGAATTCACCATCTAACCCGCCAAAAAGGGACAGGTTTATTTTGGCAGGCTTTATCTGGGCAAACGTCGAGGCAGTGATGCGGCAAGCCACTGCTCACCGCGTTAAGAGGTTCGTATTTGAGAGGAGGCCCCGTGAACGCCTTTGACCGCTACGCCCCGTTTATCCAAGACTTCATCTACTCCCACGATTGGGAGAGCTTGCGCTCTATCCAGGTTGCGGCAGCTGATGCCATCTTTAACACGCAAGATAATGTGCTCCTGACGGCATCCACGGCTTCCGGCAAAACCGAGGCAGCCTTCTTTCCCATCCTGACCGAGTTTTGGGAGAACCCGCCCGCAAGCGTGGGCGCCCTCTACATTGGCCCCCTCAAGGCGCTCATCAATGACCAATTCGTCCGCCTCAACGATCTGTGCGAAGAAGCCGATATCCCTGTCTGGCACTGGCATGGCGATGTCTCGCAGTCGCACAAGGCTAAGCTCATCAAAAAACCGAGCGGCATCTTGCAGATTACGCCCGAGTCACTCGAGGCGCTCCTGATCCATAAGCACATGGCGATCCCTCGTATGTTCTGCGACCTGCGCTATGTGGTTATCGACGAAGTCCATTCGCTCATGCGCGGCGACCGCGGCGGGCAGACGCTCTGCCTTATCGAGCGGCTCTCGCGCATGGCAGGCGTGCAGCCCCGCCGCATCGGTCTGTCGGCAACCATCGGCGACCCCGAGCGCACGGGCGCCTTCCTGTCGCAGGGGACGGGACGCAACTGCGTCATCCCCCGTTTTGAGGAGCCGCGCCGCGTGTGGCGCATCTCCATGGAGCACTTCTACAACTCGGGTCCCCAGGCGCAGCAGCGAAGATTCGAGAGCATGGGTCCTCAAGAGGCCGAAGTGCTTGCGTGCGAGCGCATTGAGGCAGTGACACCCGCGGCGCTGCCCGCATCCGGACAAGACATGCGCCACAGCGGACAGCTCACACAGGCGGAACGTCGTCAACGTCGCGAGCAGGCGCGGGGCAAGGACGCTCCCAAAGACCGTCGCACTTCCTCGGCCCCCGAGGGCGAAGTCGACATCCCACGAGCGACCGAGCAGGCGCTTCTCAGCCCCACCGACACAGCGCCAGACAACGCCGACCCCGGCATGGGCTATATCTTCGAACACACCCGCGGCCGCAAGTGCTTGGTCTTTGCCAACTCGCGCGAGGAGGCAGAGGCCGTGTGCTCCATGCTGCGCAGCTACTGCGAAAGTCGACACGAGCCCGACCGCTTTCTAATCCATCACGGCAACCTTTCGGCATCGCTGCGCGAGACGGCCGAGGAGCTCATGCGCGACGAGGAGCAGGCGCAGACAACCGTCACCACCTCTACGCTGGAGCTCGGTATCGATATCGGCCGCCTGGAGCGCGCCTTCCAGATTGACGCGCCGTTTACCGTCAGCTCCTTTTTGCAGCGCATGGGGCGCACGGGACGCCGCGACCTTCCGCCCGAGATGTGGTTTGTCATGCGCGAGGAAGAACCCGAGCCGCGCACGATGATGCCCGAAACCATTCCCTGGAAGCTCCTGCAGGGTATCGCGCTCGTACAACTCTATCGCGAGGAAAAGTGGGTCGAGCCGCCCGAGCTCGATCGACTCCCCTACAGCCTGCTCTATCACCAGACTATGTCGACCCTCGCCAGCACCGGCGAGCTCACGCCGGCCGAACTTGCCCAGCGTGTGCTCACGCTCAGCTATTTCCACCGTATCTCGGCAGACGATTACCGTGTGCTGCTACGTCACCTCATTAAGATCGACCATATCCAGGTCACCGAAGGTGGCGGGCTCATCGTGGGTCTCGCGGGCGAGCGCGTCATCAACAACTTTAAGTTCTACGCCGTGTTCCAGGAAAACGAGGAGTTTACCGTCCGGAGCGAATCGGCCGAGCTGGGCACGATTGTTAATCCGCCCCCGCCCGGTGAGCGCATCGCCATCGCCGGACACTGCTGGATTGTCGAGGAAGTGGACTGGAAGCGCCACACTGTCTTTGCCACGCAGGTCAAGGGCCGGGTGCCGGCCTACTTTGGCGACTGCCCCGGCGACATCAATACACACGTACTCGAGCGCATGCGCAAGGCGCTCAACGAGCACGCGACATATCCGTACCTCATGGGTAACGCACGGGCCCGCTTGGCGCAGGCTCGCCATACGGCCGAGATTTCGGGTGCGGGAACCAAGCCACTCATCAACCTGGGTGGCGACACCTGGGTACTCTTCCCCTGGCTGGGCAGTTACGCCTTTTTGGCACTCGAGCGCATGCTCAAGATTAAGTGTGCCGCGGAGCTGGGCCTTCGCGGACTCGACCCATCGCGCCCGTACTTTATGCAGTTTAAGATGAAGGCCGACGAGGAGACGTTCTTTGAGGTGCTCGCCGCCGAGGCCGAGAAGGACTTCAATCCCATCGAGCTCGTCTATCCCGGCGAGGTGCCTTATTTTGATCGCTACGACGAGTACGTTCCCGAGGAGCTCGTGCGCAAAGGCTTTGCCGAAGGCGTGCTCGACATCGAAGGCATGAAGCAGCGCGTTCTCGGCTGGCGCGACCACGCCTAAGACCAGTCTTTTTGGGACGGGGAGACCTATTTGTCGTGAAGAACGGTGCCGAGGAAGTCGGTGTCGAAGGGCACGGCTTCGGCAAAGGCGTAGTTGCCGTCGCTGGCGATGAGCAGGTAGTTCTCCTCGCCGCCGAACTCCGCATCGCCACATGGGACCACCCAGGCGTGGGCGAATACCTCGAGTGCCGTGGCAGCGCAATCGCGCAGGAACGTCACATCGCTCCCCTCGCTTGCGCTCACGATATTGGCAACGTAGACGCCACCGACATTTAGGCTGCCCCGCACCAAACGCAACGCTTCAACCGTCGCCAGCTCGCGTACGGGCTCGGCACCGCCAAAGCAATCGCTCACGACCACGTCGTAGCGACGATGGCCCACACTCGTCACACCCAGATACGAGCGAGCCTCAGCAGTAATCACCCGCAAGCGGTCGCCCACCGTGCGCTCCAGCTCGTCCAGATAGAACCAACGGCGCGCCAGGCGCGTAATCTCTCCGTCATACTCGATGACGTCCATGCGCAAGCCCTCGTGCGACATCAGGGCGAATTTAGGATAGGCAAACCCGCCGCCGCCCAGCATAAGCATACGGTCGATGCCGTGACCATAAGCGTCGCGCATCGCATCCTCGGACTCAAACACGTCGTCAAACGCACGATAGTACGCAAAGACGGGCTCGGCCCAACGCTCACCGACATAGCTCGCGCTTTGGTAGACGCCGCCTTGCACCAACACGCGAATCTCATCGCCGCCCTCATCGTGCACGCGTTTCACACGCGCCAACCCATTGCGGGTTCGCGCAACCTGCAGACAGGCAGCGCGAACAGCGACGGCGGCCGCACCAAGCGCCGCGGCTCCCAGAGCAACGCCGGCAACGACGCCGGCAGAAACACTTGGCTTGTTCATCTAGAGCTCCTTTTGCAGATAGAGTCCATGGTCGTAAAAACCCAAATGGCGATAGTACTCGCGTGTGCCAATCGCGCTGATCACGTTGATGCGCGCATAGCCCGCGTCCCGAGCAATATGGCACGCACGCTCTACGAGCAAACGCCCCAATCCATGGTGCTGGGCTGCCTGGCCTTGATCTCCCACGCGCGCCGCCATGCCATACACGTGCACCTCGCGAATCATCGCCTCGTCCGGTGTCGTCGGCAACTCATCCGCATGCGCGGCAACAAAAGCACGATCGGGCAGAGACAGACGCAAAAAGCCCGCGATCTTGCCCTGCGGCGTCACCCACTGCAAAAAGCGCTCGTGCGTCACCGGCGTCTCGTACGCCACTTCCTCGTCAAGGGTCAGCTCATGCAAGTCGGCGCCCGCCGTGCTAATCTCGCGATAGCGAATCTCACGCACTGTCGCGCCTTCCCCACGAGCCGACAAGCGGTTTTCAACGAGCTGACGCAGGTTGGGCTTCTTGTTGCCCACCATGATGTCGTCGGAGCTAAAGTCGCGGATCATGCGACTGATGCGGCAGAACGCCGGCGTCACCACGATGTCGTCGGCCAACACATCGAGCAGCTCTTCCTCGGTATAGGGACGCCACTCGCCGCGCTCATAGCAGCCCACCAGACGCGAGCCCTCGATGAGCGCGCACGGGTAGACCTTGACCTCGTCGGGCATAAAGGCCCCTTCGGTCATAAAGCGCTCGTAGTCGCGCTTGTCCCCCTCGGGTGTGGCGCCCAATAAGTTGAGCATAAAATGCGCATGGATCTTAAAGCCAAAGAGGCGCGCAAGCGAAAACGCCTGCTCGATCTGAGCCACCGAAATGCGACGCTCGTTGATATCGAGCAAATGCTGGTCGAGGCTCTGGATGCCCATCTGAATCTTGGTGCAGCCCAGACGACGAATGAGCGTGAGCGCCTGTGGCGTCACGGCATCGGGGCGGGTCTCGATAACGAGCCCCACCACGCGATGCTTCGCCGTCTCGTTGATGCGCTGCTGACGCTCAAGCTCCTCCATCGTTTCCGTCTGCCACTCGGCAGCCTCGCCCCATGGCGTACCGGGGCCGTACAGACGACGCACTGCGCGGTTATAGCCACCAACGACAGCATCCACACGCCCCTGCTCGTCGGCAACGCCGCTCGCAAGCTCGGCCTCGTCGGTCGCAATGCCGGCAGCCCGATAGCGCTCGCGGCGCTCTGTTACCACCGGCGGCAGGGCATCGGCGGGAGCGTCATCGAGCAGGCGCCCTGCCTCGGCACGGCTGATGCCCGGACGCGCCAACATGGGGTTTGCCGCCACACCGGCGACGGCATCGTCATTGAGCGCACGGAAAAGCTCCGACATAAACCACGTCTGATAGCCTTCCGGATAGTCGCTCCAGGTACCGCCGAGCACAATGAGCTCTATCTTGTCGGTCGCATGTCCCATCTGCGAAAGCGCAGTCAGACGAGCGCTCACCTGCAGATACGGGTCGAAGCAGTTTTGCTCCGCACGGGCGCACGCCGGCTCGGCGTGCAGATAGCTTTTGGGCATGCGCAGATCGTTGGGGCAAAACAGGCAATCGCCCGAGCATGGCCAGGGCTTGGTAATGACGGTAATGGTCGCCACGCCCGAGGCCGTTCGGCGCGGCTTCATACGCAGGACCTGCAGCAGTTGACGCTCCAGATCGGAATCGACATTCCACGCAGCCCACCGAACCGGCTCCTCACGTTTAACCCGCTGGTAGAACGGCAGCAGACGGCGCTTGGCCAAATCGCGTTTGTCGGCACCCTCACGGCGCGCCTCGGCATGTATCAGTTTGACGAGCGCTTTGTCGTCCACGGTCTCGCCGCGACGCAGAGCCTCGAGTATGTTCAAGATAATCTGTTCCATGTCCCCATTGTAAAGGCAAAGGCGCCGAAGCCCGTCACGGCTCCGGCGCCTCCATCAAAGAGCATGCCTATATGTACCGATCTCCGAAAACCGCATGTCACTCCGGATCAAACGACATGTCGCCCGAACCGACCTCAAAACGATACGTAGCAGACTTATCGCCGTTATCGAATTCAAGATTCAAAATGGTCTCGCCGTCGTAGCCAAGCGGAAGGAAATCGCTCTCAAAGTCGCCGCTGCCCAAGGTGAGGCTCGCCTTAAAGCCCGTCGAGTTCGGAACCGTCATCTCCACATCGCCCGAGCCCACACTCACGTCCATCGACTTCGCGGGGGCCTGGTAGAGCTCGAACGTCACATCGCCCGAACCGACCTCGGCATTCAGGGTATCGGTCACGGTGCCCGTAAACTCAACGTCTCCAGAGTCCAAAGTCAGGTTGAGGTCATGACACGCAATGCCCGCGACCGTCAGGTCACCCGATCCTACATTCGCTGTAATGCCCACCATGTTATCGGCAACTTCGCGCGGCAGTTCGACGGTAACCGTGCGGTCAATGGCGCGCTCGTCATCGCAATCGAACTGGCGAATCTTGAGCGTAGAGCCCTTGATTTCGGCCAGGTTCTGGGTTGCCGCATCGAAGGCAACGGTCCCCGTTGCCACGCGACCGCTTTCAATTACGCGCACTGGCCCGCTGGAGACGTGTTTGACCTCGACCGTGCCCGACGTCACGTCCAAGTCAAGCGATGTGAACGCGTCGGCATCAAAGGTTTCGCTCGAAAGCTGCTGAGGCTGAGCGGAATAGTTACCGCCATCCAAAAGATCGTCCTCGTCAACCGCATCGTCCATACCAGAGAAGCCGGATACAACATCGTCGAGATCCCACGGGCCATCAAAATGAATCAAAGTCCGCGAAGTGCCAAAGACAAGCCCGATGATGAGCACAAACGCTCCGATGCCAACGCCCAAGCGTACCTTGGATTCATGCGAAAGCTTCATCATTCATCACCCTCTTTGGCAATCGGGTCAGCGGTAGTCACGGTAGCCACGTCAGTATCAACCGGAGCGGAAACATCCTGAGCCCTAGCGACCACCGGCGCCGAACCAACCTGAATATCTCCGCGCGCCCAATCGCCATCGAGTGCACGCGCCACCCAGTGATAGATGGGAATCGTAAAGAAGATCAGCGCAGCAAAGGGGCCGGCACCAAACAGGAACATCAGCAAAAAGAACAGCAGCCAACACACGGCCCAATACGGGAACGACTGGAACGGGCCCTTCACCGGAGTCGAGCCAACTGCGCCGCCACTCGTCGCCTGCGCCGTAGCGGCATTAGCGGCCTGTGCACTCCAGCTTGCCGCTTGCGCCGCCTTGGCGGCGGCGTCACTCGCCTGTGTTGCCGCCTCGGTAGCTCGTGCCGCCGCCTCATGGGTGCGTGCGCGCTCTGCCGCCTCGGCCTCGCGCTGACGAGCGCGGTCCTCATTCTCAAACTCGATATCGTCCTCAATCTCATCGCTCGGATTGAGCAGCTCGTCCAGGCTCACGCCATAGAGCCTGGCGAGCGAGATCAGGTTCTCGGTATCGGGCGAGCTCTCCGCACGCTCCCATTTACTGACCGCCTGGCGCGACAGCCCTAGCTTTCGCGCCAGCCCTTCTTGGCTAAAACCCTTGCTGCGACGAAGGTCGGCGAGCCGCTGCGCAGTTTCTACATTCATGGTTCCTCCTATGTGATGCCAGCCGTGCCGCCGGACCGTTTTTGTTCTTAAGGCGCCTTGCACAGTTAAAAATCTATCCGCCACCGCCAAAAGCATGCCACCTATTCTAGTGAGATTTTTGACAACCGGCGGTTGCGGGCACATATGAGCTGCGGAAATGTGTCCAAACAAAGCAATGACCCACGGCTCGGTTGTCCCCGTTGCGGCGTTAACGGTAGTATGGTCGTACTGTTTATTCCGCACCGCCAACGGAGGGAGTTCCGCGCCGTGAACCGCGATTTCGCCTCATCGCTCATCCAGCTCAACAATACGTTCTATCGCGAGCACTCCGCTTCCTTTTCCGATACGCGCCAGGCCCCGTGGCCCGGCTGGGTGCGCACCATGGACATCGCGCTCGGGCAGCTCAACGCCGCCACGATCGAGCATCCCGTCCGCGTCTTCGATCTTGCCTGCGGCAATATGCGATTCGAGAACTTTGCCGCCGGCGGCGCACTTGCCGCCAAGGGCGTCGACGGCGCAAACCCCTCGGCAGATGCCAGCTGCCCGTTTGAGTTCTATGGTGTCGACTCGTGCCAAGACCTGGCTATCGATGCACATGGCCACGCGCTTCGCATTCCCAACCTGCACTTCCAGGAACTCGACGTGCTCGACGCCCTCATGAAGCTCAACCCCGCCGAGACGCCCGACGTGCTTTTCGACGCCCCGCTCGCCGACATCTCGGTCTGCTTTGGCTTTATGCACCACGTGCCGTCGTGCGAGTACCGCGTACGCGTACTCGACGCCTTGGTGCGGCAGACGCGCCCGGGCGGCATCATCGCCATCAGCTTTTGGGAGTTTATGAACGACGAGCGCATGGCGCGCAAGGCCGTTCGAGCCGAAGCCCGCGCCGAGCTCACCCCGCCGTTTGAGGGTTACGATTCCGCGCAGTTTGAAGCCGGCGACCACCTCATCGGCTGGCAAAACGACCGCCACGCCTACCGCTATTGCCATCACTTTGACGATCAGCAGATCACCGACCTGGTGCGCGGCGTCCGTACGTTCTACAAGAGCGGCGAGGTCCCCGTGCGCGAGCTTGAGCGCTTCCATGCCGACGGTCGTAGCGGCGAGCTCAACCGCTATGTGATTCTCAAGCGCCTGTAGGCACCGACGACTCGCCGCCGAGCCGCACCACATCTTTCGGGCAATCTATGCCCGCCCTTTTCAACCCATTGACGGAACGCGCGGCCATGCGTTTCGCATTTATGACCAAGGAGCCTCATGGGAGCCGTCCACGTTCGCACGCCTAAGAACTTTGTGCTCGAGGAGCGCCTGGAGCGCTACGCCGATGCGATCGAGACGAACCCCGAGGCTTATGCCGGAGATTGGCGCGAGGCTTGCGCGCCAGCTGGCAGCAAGCCCTTCGAACACCTTCACCTGGATCTTGGCTGTGGCAAGGGAACCTATCTGGTCGAGCGCGCCCACCGCGAGCCCGACACCCTCTTTATCGGCATGGACCAGGAGCCCATCTGCATCGCCTATGCCGCGCAGAAAATCTGCGAACAGGGGCTATCCAACGCACTCGTCCTGCCCCGAGGCGCCGCATCGCTGCCACAGCTGTTTGCCGCAGGCGAGCTCGATGCCATCACCATTAACTTTCCCACGCCGCAGCCCAAGGCCAAGTACGCTAAAAAACGACTCGTCCATGTCGACCATCTGATGCTCTACCGCCCGCTCTTTTCAGCCGGCGCTACCGTCACGCTGCGCACCGATAGCAAGCCGTTGCGCGATTACGCCCTGGGACAGTTTGCCGCGGCCGGCTACGATACGCTTTGGGTAAGCGACGACGTCCGCCGCGACCATCCCGAGCACCCCGAGACCGAATATGAATGCCGCACGCGCGAGATGGGTGCCGCCGTCTATGGCATTTGCGCCACACCCGGCGCGCAGCCCAGCGATGAACAGCTCGCGGCGGGCCGCGCGCAGGAGCAAAGCCTTGCCTGCTACCTGCCCGAAAACCTCGATGCGCTCACCTATGTACCTCTGGGCATGGAAGAGGCCGTCGAGAACTTTAGAAACCGCGCCCGCAAAAGCAAGAAGCGCCTGCCGCAGGAGTCCTAGGGGCTTCTGATGGTCGCGGCGTCGGCAAACAAGTGAAAATAGGCGTCAGCGAACGACCCTCAAACCTAAGTGAGTAGACTTTTTTGCAATAGCCAAGCACAACCCGCATAACGAAAACTAAAACCGCAGGTAGAGCTCTTGCGCAAAAGCCATGTGCTCGCGATATTGCAAAAAGTCTACTCACTTAGCTGGCAACTGCACCAAACGGCTGGGCAGAACGCCCATTTCCTGCATTTTCTCGCGCGCTGGCACCCCGCGCCGCTGCTACGCCATAATAGTTGGCGGACAAACGGCGAGAGAAAGCAACCACATGGCACAGACCACGACAGATACTTCCGCCAGCACCGTTTCTGGCGCCGGCGCCGCCAGCTCGTTCTCGGGCGGCACGGGAACCGAAGCCGAATTCGGCTCGCTCGGCGCGCTCTCCCCCACCTGGTGGGAGCCCGAGGATGGTAGCGAGCCCGAACCATGGCTCACGCCCGATCAGGCCTTCGAACGCTTCTTTGAATGGACAAGCGACCGCGGTATTGAGCTGTGGGACCACCAGGAAGAGGCCCTCATGGATCTAGCCGCCGGTGACCATGTCATTTTGGGAACACCGACCGGATCGGGCAAGTCGCTTGTCGCGCTAGGCATGCTCTTTATGGGCATGGCACAGGGCAAGCGCTGTTATTACACGGCCCCCATCAAGGCTCTGGTCAGCGAAAAGTTTTTCGACCTTGTGCAGGTGCTCGGCCGCGATAACGTCGGCATGATCACCGGCGACACGCATATCAACACCAAGGCGCCCGTCATCTGCTGCACGGCAGAAATCCTTGCCAACGATGCACTGCGCGAGGGCGAGGGCGCCGACGTGGGCTGCGTCGCCATGGACGAGTTCCACTATTTTGCCGACCCCGACCGCGGCTGGGCCTGGCAGGTGCCACTGCTCACCCTGCCTCACACGCAATTCATGCTCATGAGCGCCACGCTCGGCGATGTCACTGCCATCGCCGCCTCACTCGAGGAACACACCGGCGCTACCTGCGACTTGGTCGTCGATGCCCCACGCCCCGTGCCGCTGAGCTACGACTACGTGACGACCTCCCTCGAGGGCACCGTCGAGCTCGCGATGCGCGGCGGAGAGGCCCCGCTCTATATCGTGCACTTTAGCCAGGATGCCGCCCTTGCGACGGCACAGTCGCTCGCCAACTTTGGCATTGCCAGCAAGGAGCAGCGCGAGGCCATCAAGGAGGCGGCCAAGGGCACGAGCTTCTCGACGGCCTTCGGCAAGATCCTCAAGCGTTTGCTTGGCTGCGGCGTCGGCGTGCACCACGCCGGTATGCTGCCGCGTTATCGTCTGCTGGTCGAGCGTTTGGCGCAGCAGGGCCTGCTGCCCGTCATCTGCGGCACCGATACGCTCGGCGTCGGCATCAACGTACCCATCCACACCGTGGTGCTCACCGCGCTCACCAAGTTCGACGGCTACAAGATGCGTCGCCTGCGCGCCCGCGAGTTCCATCAGATTGCCGGTCGCGCCGGCCGCTCGGGCTTCGATACCGAGGGCATGGTCATCGCCGAGGCCCCGGAGCACGAGATCGAGAACGCCAAACTCATGGCCAAGGCGGGCGACGACCCCAAGAAGCTCCGCAAGATTAAAAAGAAGAAGGCCCCCGAGGGCTTTGTCACCTGGAACAAGCAGACCTTTGAGCGCCTGATCGAGACGCAGCCCGAGACGCTCAAGCCGCGCCTTCGCATCACGCACTCCATGGTGATTAGCGTGGTCGAGCAGGGCGGCGATGCCCGAGCCCGCGTACACGACCTCATCGAAACAAGCCTGCAGACCCCTGAGGAAAAGGCAAAGCTCGAGGTTCGTGCCGACGAGATCTTCGCCACGCTCATCGATTCCGGCGTCGTCGTTCGCACCGAGGTGCCGCCCGCGCCCGACGCCCCGACTGACGCCGCGCCAGACATCGACTATGCACTGACGGTCGATCTGCCCGAGGACTTTGCGCTCGACCAGCCGCTCTCGCCGTTTTTGCTTGCCGCGCTGGAGCTGCTCGACCCCGAGAGTGAGACCTATACCATGGATCTGATCTCGATGGTCGAGGCAACGCTCGAGGACCCCAAGCAGGTATTGCGCGCGCAGGAGCGCGCCGCGCGCGACCGCGCGATGGCCGAAATGAAGGCTGACGGCGTCGAATATGAGGAACGCCTGGAGCGCATCCAGGATGTCACCTACGAAAAGCCGCTCGAGGACTTGCTCGATGCCGCCTTCGACAAGTACTGCCAAGAAGTACCTTGGGCCAACGACTACCAGCTCTCGCCCAAGAGCGTCCTGCGCGACATGCTGGAGAGCGCGAGCGACTTTAAGGGCTATATCCAAAAGCTCGGCATCGCCCGCTCCGAGGGCATTTTGCTGCGTTACCTGGCAGAGGCCTACCGTTCACTCGACCGCACCGTGCCCATCGAGAAGCGCGACGAGCGCCTGCGCGACATTATCTCGTGGCTGGGCTTTGTGGTGCGCTCGGTGGACTCGAGCCTGGTGGATGAGTGGGAGAACGCCGGCAACCCGGCAGCCCTCGATGCTGCGCCGCCGCAGGGCATCGACGAGGTCGTGGCGGACCGTCGCGGCTGCACGCTATTGGTGCGCAACGCGCTCTTCCGCCGCGTGACCCTTGCCGCCCGCGAGCACGTTCGCGACCTGGGCGAGCTCGACGACGACTGGGGCATGAGCGAGATCCGCTGGCAAAAAGCACTCGACGCTTACCACGAGCAGCACGAGGAAATCCTCACCGACGGAGATGCCCGCAGCGCCGCGATGTTTTCCATTGACGAGTCCGACGAGAAGACCGCGCACGTATGGCACGTGCACCAGATCTTTGCCGACGAGGATGGCGACCACGATTTTGGCATCATGGGCGATGTCGATCTGGACGCCACGCAAGACGGCGGCGAGGTCATCTTCAAAAACTACCGCGTCGGCTTTATCGAGGACCTGCTCGAGGACTAGCCGAACATACTGGAACGAAACGAAGCGGGGCCGCTGGCAATATAGCCAGCGGCCCCGCTTTTGCGCTATACGCTATGCCTTACTCGGCACCCTCGACCTCATACGAATCCGCCTCGGCTGGCTCATCGTTTGTCTCTGTCGCAGCCCCGCGCGCCTCGTCAAACGCGGCCTTCATGGTCTTGTTGCCCCACGTGAGCTTGCGAATGGTAAGATCGTCCGCCTTCTTGTTGGCTAGGCGCAGATTGTTCTCGGAGGACAGCAACGCCTCCTTGGTTTTCTGCAGGTGGCTAATCGTCTTATCGATCTCATCGATCGCCGTTTGGAACTTGCGGCTCGCGATCTCGTAGTTGCGGCCGAAATCATTCTTGAACTTTTCCATCTTGGCTTCGAAGTTCGTGACGTCGATATTCTGCTGCTTGTACTCCGCCAGCTCCTGCTTATAGCGCAGCGAACCCATGGCGGCGTTGCGCAGCAGCGTGATCATGGGAATGAAGAACTGCGGGCGGATCACGTACATCTTCTCATAGCGGTAACTCACGTCGACTATCCCTGCGTTATAGAGCTCGCTTTCGGGCTCGAGCAGTGTGCAGAGCACCGCGTACTCACAGCCTTTCTGGCGACGATCGTGATCGAGTTTCTTAAAGAAGTCCTCGTTTTTGTGCTTGGTCGCGGTCTCGTCGTTCTCGTTTTTCATCTCGAACATAATCGAAATGACCTCGTTACCGCTTGCGTCGCACTCGCGGAAGATAAAGTCGCCCTTGGTGCCCTCGGACGCATCGTTATCCTTCTCGAAGTACGCGTTAGGAAACGCCGTCATGCGCAGACGGTTGAACTCGGTCTCGCAGTGCTGCTCGAGCGACTCGCCCACCATCTTGGTGGACAGGCGGACCTTCATGTCCTTAAGGCGCTCAATCTCTTCGTCCTTGTAGCGAATCAGGTCATCGCTCGCGCGCTTGGCCTGCGCAAGCTCGAGCTCGTGTGCCGCCTTGACCTGTTCCTCGCGAGAATCGCGCACCGCCAGCTCGCTCGTCAGTTTGGCACGCGCCTCATCGCGCTCTCGCTCCGCCGCGGCGACCGCCTCTGACAGGTTCATTTTTGCCATCAGTTCCTGCTCGCGCAGCTGGGCACGCAGGCCCTCGGCCTCTTGCTCGGACTGAGCCTTTGCGGCGGAAAACTTCTCTTGCACCTTCGCGCGATAGTCAGCAAGCGCGCGCTCGGCCTCGCTGCGAGCGGCATCGAGCTCACGCTGCGACTCTGCCGCGGCAGCGGCAAGCGCCATCTCCTGGGCCTTGTCCGCCGCGGCAAGCCTGGCCTGCAGCTCGGCAATCTGAGCGTCGCGTGCAGCTAAATCGTTTTGAGCAGCGTTGCGCGCCGCCGACTCGGCAAGCTTTGCTTCGTCATCTTTGCGCCCAAGCTGCGCACGCAGGCTATCAATCTCACGCTGGAGTTCGGCATTCTCTTTTTGAGCATTGGCTCGTGCCTCAACCGCCGCGCGCTGGCTTGCACTCTCGCGCTCTGCGGCAGCGCCCTCGAGCTTAGCGCGCAGCTCGGCAAGCTCAGCATCGCGCTTGGCAACCTCTTGCGCCAGTTTCTGATCCGCAGTGTTCTTCTGCTCGACAAGCTGGGCATTGCGCTGAGACTTTGCCTGTTGCAAGGCAGCCGTCGAACGCGAGCGCTCAAGCTCCAGCGCCTGCTCACCCTCACGCTGGACTGCCTTCACACGCTCATCCAGGTCGCGCGAGAACTCGGCATCGCGCACCTGCTTGACGATATCCGCATAGCCGGATGCATCGACCTTAAAAACTTCGCCGCAATGCGGGCACTTGATCTCGTTCATAGCAGCTCCTCGATGGACGCAAATATCAACCGGCTACACTCTACCGCGCCGCGCGGACAAAAAAGGCGCCGCCGCCATAATGGCAACGGCGCCAGAACCACCACAAAGGTGCCTGTCCCCTTTGTGGTGGCTCTGGCGCCCTATAACCCAAAGAAGCTAAGAATCTGATCGCGGCTTACGGGCTTGTACTCGTTGGCATCGAGACCGACATCGTAGCGAAAGATAGGGCGCTCGCGATCGCGGTTGCGTGCGTTGGCGCGGTCACCTCTGCTGTGGATATGCCCATGCAGCATAATGGCGCCACGTGCCTTGCCGTTCCAGCTGAGCATGGGGTAGTGGCTCATAACCAGACGATGGCCCTTGGCATAGCCGGGAGCAATCTCCAGGTAATCGCGCACGTCTTCCCAAATCCGCGGTACGTCGGAATCTTCCCAGTCGCCGTCATGGTTACCGCGGATGAGCGTCACGTTCTGGCATTCGATACGCTCGCGCAGGCGCACCGCCTCCGCCAGGGGCAAACGATAGGTAAAGTCACCCAGAATATAGAGGCGGTCGTCCGCAGCCACGCACTCATTGATGGCATCGATGACCTTGCGGTTCATCTCCTCGACCGAGCCAAACGGCCGGTCCATGTCGTGCAAGATATTCGTATCGCCCAGGTGCAAGTCGGCGGTAAACCACATCATCGTCTGTGTCCTCATTTCGCAACGTGTTCAACTCGTGCTAAGTATACAGACGCAGCGATGCGGCGGTTATCCAAAGAGCCCGCCGAACAGTCCGCGGCGGCGCTTGTCTTGCTTTTTCGAAGCGTCACCCTAAGTTTTCTTGTCCCGCCGTTTCTTACGGTCCTGTTCCAGATCATCGTCGTCGAGCAGCATATCCCACTCAAACGGATCGTCCGTCAAATCGAACAGGTCGTCGTCAAACATGGCAGCCTCCATTGCCGACTAGCGAGCATCCACCACATAGAGGCCAACGCGCACTTGGTGCCACGGGCTACGCTCGGGGGCAACCTGCTGCACGCGGGCCTCAAATACATCCTCATGGCCGTAATACATCATCAAGGACAGCGGGCCGACCTCGTTTCCCGGAACATAGCCAAGCTTGGTGTTGCCGTAGTAGATCGCAACCGCCTCGGGGTCATGGGGATTATCGCGCTCGGCGCACAGCGTCAGCTTATCGCCCGCTTTAAGATCGCCTAGGACCAAAGCGCCGTCGGCATATTGAAATCCTGCGATATGAAACGACAAAAGAACACGTGAAGGCTCGTACATAGCAACTCCCCTAACGGCTGGATAAACCAGCGTTTAACCTTACTGAGAAGCTTACGGGCCCGTGCGGACACAAATTCGCCCCACCCGCGCCTTTTCGACCGTTTGTCGCTACACCATCTGATTCTAATGCACAAACATGCGCACGAACTTGTGCTTCCAGCTTGCGTAGGGCGCATACCGAAACGGCACGTCCAGCCAAGTTGCCTTGTTCACGATGCTCTTCTTGTGGCTAAACGTATCGAAGCTCTCGCGTCCATGGTACTGCCCCATACCGCTCGCGCCCATGCCGCCAAAGCCCATATGGCTCGTAGCCAAGTGCATGATCGTGTCGTTGACACAGCCGCCGCCAAAGGGCACGTAGCGCACAAAGCGTTGCTGAACCGAACGGTCCTGGCTAAAGATATACAGGGCCAGCGGCGTCGGACGATCCGTAATAAACGTCTCGGCCTCGTCTAGGCTCTCAAACGTCAGCACCGGCAAGATGGGACCGAAGATCTCCTCCTGCATCACGGCGTCATCGGGGGTCACGCCGTCTAGGATCGTCGGCTCAATCTTGAGCGACGACTCGCGCGCCGTGCCTCCCAGCACGACCTTATCGGGATCGATCAGCCCGCGCACACGCGCAAAATGCTTGGCGTTGACGATATGCCCGTAGTCCTCGTTATCGAGCGGATGCTCGCCAAACATACGGCGGGCCTCTTCCCTGATGAGGTCCAGCAGCTCGTCGTGCACGCGCGCATCGACCAGCAGGTAGTCGGGCGCCACGCAGGTCTGCCCCACGTTGAGCCATTTACCAAAGGCGATACGCCGCGCCGCAACCTTCAAGTTTGCCGTCGCATCCACGATGCAGGGGCTCTTGCCGCCCAGCTCAAGCGTCACGGGCGTGAGGTTTTTACTCGCGCGCTCCATGACGAGCTTGCCGACCGGAACGCTACCGGTAAAGAAGATCTTGTCCCAGCACTCATCGAGCAACGCTTCGTTCTCGGCGCGCCCGCCCTCGACAACCGTCACCAGGCGCGGATCAAATGCCTCTTCACAGATTTGCTTGAGCACCGCGCTCGATGCCGGAGCATAGGCACTCGGCTTGATGACCACGGTATTGCCCGCGGCAAGGGCGCCGGCGAGCGGCTCGAGTGTTAGCAAAAACGGGTAGTTCCACGGAGCCATGATGAGCGTGACGCCATAGGGCACGGCTTGCGTTTTGCACGCGCTCACGGCGTTGGCAAGGTCACACGGACGCAGGCGCGGACGACTCCATCGAGCCACGTGAGCGATCTGATGACGAATCTCGGAAAGCGACGTGCCGATCTCGCACATATATGCCTCGTCATGCGACTTTCCCAAATCGGTCTTGAGTGCATGGGCAATATCGGCCTCGTGCGCCCGTACCGCATCGCGTAAACTCACGAGCGCGCGACGTCGGGCATCAACATCAAACGTAGCGTGCGTTTTAAAGTAAGTGCGCTGATCGCCGACGATGCGCGCAATTTCCTCGGTGTTCATGGCACCCTCCTAGTTCTCGTCCTCAAACATACCACCCGCGACGACCTCGTACATACGCTCGAGCTCCAAGCGGTCCATCAAAAGCGGAACGGGGTACAGCGGATTGGCCTCGGCATCGGCATGCGCCGCCATCTCGGGAATGTCGGAGCGGCGAATGCCCGAGACATATTTGGGGATTCCCAGGATCTCGTTCATGCGGTCGACCCAATCGAAAAAGGCCTCGGCCGCAAGACTATCCTGCGCGGTAGCCGGCGCAATGCCCGCCATGCGAGCAAGATCGGCAAGCTTGGGGGCGGCGGCGTCACCATAAGCGCGAAGCATGTGCGGCAGGATGATCGCGTTGGCCAAACCGTGCGGAATTCCGTATCGGCCGCCCAGACTGTGCGCGATGGCATGCACATATCCGACATAGGAGCGGGTAAACGCAACGCCCGCCTTATACGCCGCCGAAAGCATATTGCGACGAGCGCGCATGTCGTCACCATGCTCATAGGCCTCGAGCAAATTGTCGTGGATAAGCTGCACCGCCTGTCGCGCCATCTTGCGCGTATAGGGCGTGGTGCTTCGCCCGATAAAGGCCTCAACGGCATGCGTCAGGGCGTCCATGCCCGTCTGCCCCGTAATGGAAGCGGGCAAGCCGCACGTAAACTCGGGGTCGTGGACTGCAAAACGCGGGATGAGCACAAAGTCGTTAATGGGGTATTTGTAGTGCGTCTCGTCATCGGTGATAACCGCCGCGAGCGTGACTTCGCTTCCCGTACCGGCGGTAGTGGGAACCGCAATAAGCAGCGGCAGGAGACGATGAATCCGCAGTAGGCCGCGCATCTTGTTGATGGGCTTGTTTGGCTGCGCAATGCGTGCGCCCACGCCCTTGGCACAGTCCATGGCCGAGCCACCGCCAAAGCCGATAATGGCCTGGCAGGCGCTCTCTCGATACAGGGACGCCGCTTCTTCCACGTTTGAAACCGTGGGGTTTGCACGCGTTTCGGCATAGACCGTAACGCCAATCCCCCTGCATGCGAGCGCCGTCTCGAGCGGTGCCGTGAGCCCCAGACGGGCAATGCCGGGATCCGTCACGATAAGGACCTTCTGGATCGAGCGCTTTTGAAGCACCGCGGGCACATCCTCGGCATGCTCTAAAATGCGCGGCTCGGTATAGGGCAGGATCGGCAATGCAATGCGAAAAACCGTCTGATATGTTCGGCACCAGGCACGACGGGCTAGATGCATAAAGGAAACTCCTTCATTTGTTGATAGGTCAACATTTGCTCGCCCGATTGTACTCAGCGGCGGTCAAAGACGGCCTGCCAATCGTTAATCAATCAACATCTTCATATCTCAAAATTGTTTTATTAAAAATCATTCCTAATAGGCTTCACATTTGGTTGCATTTATGGATAATAGAACTCGTCAAGACGCACGTCCGGAGAGGGCCCTTACGGGACCGGACGAGCGCACAATCGCCATAGATCGAAAGGATCGAATCATGAAGTTTGTTTGCCCCGTTTGCGGTTATGTGGAAGAGTTCGACGGCGACCAGCTGCCCGAGGACTTCAAGTGCCCCCAGTGCGGCGTTCCCGGTTCTCGCTTCCTGAAGCAGGAGGAGGGTCAGCTCGAGTGGGCTGCCGAGCACGTCGTGGGCGTCGCCAAGATGGAGGGCGTCTCCGAGGACATCGTTGCCGACCTGCGCGCCAACTTTGAGGGCGAGTGCTCCGAGGTCGGTATGTACCTGGCCATGGCGCGCGTCGCTCATCGCGAGGGCTATCCCGAGATCGGCCTGTACTGGGAGAAGGCTGCCCACGAGGAGGCCGAGCACGCTGCCAAGTTCGCTGAGCTCCTGGGCGAGGTCGTGACCGACTCCACCAAGAAGAACCTCGAGATGCGCGTTGAGGCCGAGAACGGCGCCACCGCCGGCAAGACCGATCTTGCTAAGCGCGCCAAGGCCGCTGGCCTCGATGCCATCCACGACACCGTGCACGAGATGGCTCGCGACGAGGCTCGCCACGGCAAGGCTTTCGCCGGCCTGCTCAAGCGCTACTTCGGCTAAGCCAGCAACCTGAGACATAACCTCTAGCTCGATGAGGCCCGGACCGCATGGTTCGGGCCTTTTTCGTGCCTCACAAACTTGTTAACTACCTGAAATAGGACCGCCTTCGGCATCGGCTTCTCGTCAAAAACTAAGTGAGTAGACTTTTTGGAACTTGCCGAGCAGACCATCCATATCACTTTATAAAGCCGCAGGTAAATGCCTTGTTGCAAAACGACCTAGTCGCCAAAGTGCCAAAAGTCTACTCACTTAGATTCGCAGCCGTCCACGATCGAGCCATTTTGTGTCTAGCGGGCATCTTTCCGTCGATTACTCCCAATTTTGTCCAGTCAACGAATAGTTCAGACCTGAGTAATGTCTCAGCCCTTTGCTCATCTGAGCTTTTATCACGATATTCAGCATCGAGCATCCTGCATATGGCCTTAACGATCGCGCGGAATCTATCCTCATCCGATATCTGTCTGTGTGTAAGGAGAAGCACATCGTAGCCCATGGCCTGAAGGGCCGTCATGCGGTCAGCGTCACGCAAGCCATCCCCTGCGCGTCCGTGCGAGGCCTTTCCCTGACATTCAATGGCCACCTGTCGCCTACCGTCCGGCGAAGAAAGAAGTAGGTCGATATATACACGGGACTTTCCCACAATCGCTCGAGCACTTGTGCTTAACGTCACTTCGACATTGAGCTCTATGCCGCAAAACCCTTCGCCTCCCAGGGCTCGCGGCAGTCCAAGCAACAAAAACGCCTCGACCTCAAAAGGCGACGCGGCACCCAATGGAACGAGTTGCGATACCGCCATAAATCTATTGCCGTAACGCATCCCGCAAACATCTGAACAAAAACGGTCAAGGTCTCCGCCCAAAACCAAAGCGTCTCGACGCCATAAATTTGAGGCGATGCCGTCCTCGGACGGGCAGCGCACCCAACCGAACGTTGTCGAAATCGCGCCCGAATCAATTGCACGCGAAAGATCCGCCTCAAGTGCCGCCGGCAGGGCACACACCGCAAACAAGCCACACATCTCCGCCAATACCAAAAGAAGCTGAAGATCCGTCAGATGCCGCGACATGATGAATGTCGTCAGTAGAGGAGATGTAACCAAAAACCCATGCTCCGTTTCCAGCACGGATTCCCTGGGGAGCTCACCAAGAAACAGCCGCTGCCTGATACTGGCAGGACAAGTCCGCTTGTTTCTCGTCCGGACCAATGTATACAACGGAAAGCCGAGCACAACCGCAGCCGTCGGGTTACGGGCAAGGTCATATCGCTGCCGGTCTTCTTCCGGCCGTGGAAGCGGCGGACACAAAGCGCGGACTTGAGGAGGCAAACGCCAGTACCTAAAAGCCGATATGTCACAAAGTAGATCCTTCATAGGCACAGGAAAACACGAATTTCAACCCAGTCAGTCACGTATTGGCGCGAACGCACCAAAAATGGCGCCGAACGGACTGCCAAGTTTTCAACAGCACTCCCCAACTGGCCAAAAGCTTGCCGAGAGCTGGACGAAGCCCTGTTGAAAACCCCATTTTTTCTCATGCAGGAGCTTTGCGCGGCAAGTGAGTAGACTTTTTTGAACATCCCGAGCAGGCCGGTCATCCTGCTTTTCAAAACCGCAGGTAGATAGCTTGTTACAAAACTGCCTGGTCGCCAAAGTGCTAAAAGTCTACTCACTTAGGTTGCAGAGTGCCCCCCCATTAGCTGCAATTCCAAGCTAGTTAGCACTTTTGGACTCAGATCGTCATACTGAACAAGAATTTGAGTTGAGTTTTCAGGGACAGATGCGCCATCGGCACACCAAAAACAGTCACCAATATCGATAAAAGGGATGCTCGAGCGCGTGAGGGCCCGTGCAAAAGTGCTTCCGCCCGTTCCACGCTCCGCAACCACGATACAGTAAAGGCCCGCGTCTGCATGCTCGATCGAGACTTCCCCTGCCGGAAACGCCTTCCGCACAAGCGCCGCCAGGCCATCGCGCGCCTCGCGAGCGCGCACGCGCACGCGGTTCACATGTCGCTCGTAATCACCCGATTCCAGCAAACGAGCCAAAGCGACCTGGTCAACAGAGCTAACCGACGAGGCGTAAAAACCAAGGTTGCGCCTAAACCGCTCCATTAGCTCATCGGGCAACACCATGTACGCTAGACGCAACGCCGATGACAGGCTCTTCGAAAACGTGTTGGTGTAAATAACCGACTGGGCGGCATCGATCGATGCGAGCGCAGGAATCGGCTTGCCAGCAAGGCGAAACTCACAATCAAAGTCATCTTCGATGAGATACCGACCTGGTCGCTCGGCGGCCCAGCTCAGAAGCGCATAGCGACGCGCAATGCTCGTCACAAGGCCGGTCGGATACTGATGGGACGGCATCAGGTGAAGGACATCGGTCCCGCTTTTCTGCAGAGTGCTCAAGTCCACGCCCTCATCATCCAACGGGATATGTCGAACTTGGCAGCCCATAGCCTGATAGATACGCGTCAGACGCAAATAGCCCGGATCCTCAACCGCATACACCTTGTCCGCGCCAAGCAACTGAACCAACATGGTATCGAGCAGCTGGGCGCCCGCACCGATAACGATGTTGTTGGGGTCGACATTCATACCCCTTGTCCCGTGCAGATGGTGAGCAATTGCGCGTCGCAGCCGAGCAGTGCCCTGCGCCGGTGCGGGCGAAAAGATTTCGCGCTCGTCTTCGGATGCCAGCGTCGCCCGTAGCGCGCTTTGCCAAAGCCGCGCCGCCTCCAAAGCAGAAGGAGAAAGCGCATCGAATCGCTCGACCTGTCCGTTGACATCATGCACGCTGGGGCCCACAGAGACGGCATCTCGGTCGATGCCCTCCGCAGCCGAAGCCAAAACCGGTGCATCCGGAAGCTCGCAAGCGTAGTAGCCACGACGTGGTATTGAGCAAATATAGCCCTCAGCGAGTAACTGGCTATATGCATTCTCGATGGTAATAACACTGATTCCCAGATGACTGGCAAAGGCGCGCTTAGACGGCAAATGCTCCCCCGCCACAATGCGTCCAGCTACGATATCATCTCGAATTTGCTGGTAAACATACTCATAGAGCGATGCTTCGCCGCGTTTTTCCAAATTGTAGTCAAGCATGAGCCTATCACCTGACCTTATTAAGTCATTCAATCTGGTATTAGTCTGACCTTGTAATTATCTCGAAAACTGAGTATTTTGTCATACCCAGCTCCCCGATAGGATGTTCCGTCAAGCAATGCACATGCCAACCAAGGGAGCAACCATGGCAGAACAGAACAGCAAGGCCGACCGCGTCAAACTCAATCGCGAGCTCGCGCAGATGCTCAAGGGCGGCGTCATCATGGACGTTACCACGCCCGAGCAGGCACGCATCGCCGAGGAGGCAGGCGCCTGCGCCGTCATGGCCCTCGAGCGCATCCCGGCCGACATCCGTGCCGCAGGCGGCGTCTCGCGCATGAGCGACCCCAGGATGATCAAGGGCATCCAGGAGGCCGTCTCCATCCCCGTCATGGCCAAGTGCCGCATCGGTCACATCGTCGAGGCGCAGGTCCTGCAGGCCATCGAGATCGACTACATCGATGAGTCCGAGGTTCTCTCCCCTGCCGATGACGTCTATCACATCGACAAGACCCAGTTTGACGTGCCGTTTGTCTGCGGCGCCCGTGATCTGGGCGAGGCGCTGCGCCGTGTTGCCGAAGGCGCCACGATGATTCGCACCAAGGGTGAGCCGGGTACGGGCGACGTCGTTCAGGCCGTGCGTCACATGCGCAAGATCCAAAAGCAGATCCGTGACGTTGTTGCCCTGCGCAACGACGAGCTCTTTGAGGCAGCCAAGCAACTGCAGGTTCCGGTCGAGCTGGTGCGCGAGGTCCATGCCACGGGTAAGCTTCCCGTCGTGAACTTTGCCGCCGGCGGCGTAGCGACCCCCGCCGACGCCGCGCTGATGATGCAGCTGGGCGCCGAAGGCGTGTTTGTCGGCTCGGGCATCTTTAAGAGCGGCGACCCCGCCAAGCGCGCAGCCGCCATCGTCAAGGCCGTGGCAAACTTCACCGATGCCAAGCTCATTGCCGAGCTTTCAGAGGACCTGGGCGAGGCCATGGTGGGCATCAACGCCGACGAGATCGAGATTATCATGGAAGAGCGCGGGCGCTAGTCCAGCAGAAAGGATCGCACATGAGCGATTATGCAGACCAAACGGTCGCCGTGCTGGCGGTCCAAGGCGCATTTGCCGAGCACGAGGCAAGACTATCCGAGCTGGGCGCGCGCTGTATTGAGCTGAGGCAGGCGGCTGATTTAAAGCAGGACTTTGACCGTCTGGTACTTCCCGGCGGCGAGTCTACCGTTCAAGGGAAGCTGCTAGATGAGTTGGGCATGCTCGAGGAGCTTCGCACCCGCATTGTTGAAGGCATGCCCGTCCTGGGCACCTGCGCCGGCCTGATTCTGCTGGCTCACGACCTTGCCGCCCATGACGATAAGGGCACGCCGCGCCTGGCAACCATGGATGTGCTCGTTGAGCGCAATGCCTACGGCAGGCAGCTCGGCAGTTTTCGAACCAAGGGGCAGGTAGCTGGCATCGACGGTGAAGTGCCGCTGACGTTTATCCGCGCGCCCCGCATCGTCGAGGTCCACGGCGACGCAAAGGCCTTAGCGAAAGTCGACGGCCGTATCGTCGCCGCGCGCCAGGGCAACCAGCTCGGCGTAACCTTCCACCCCGAACTCGACGAAGACACCCGCCTCCACGAAATGTTTCTACAAATGTAGGCATCGAAATCAACAAACAAAATGAGAGTGGATAATCTCCCACTTTGAGCTTGAATGCAGACTCAAACCGGGAGATTATCCACTCTCATGCTATGCAATCGTTGGGGACGTTCTTAAACGACTAGTCAAACAAGAACGTCCCCAACGACTATCTTTTAGCAGGTCTGGATCATGGCAATGCCGATGTTTTGGCACCGACAGCGAGCGCCTACCAGAGCGAACAAATTGGCATGAAAAGAGGACGGCATAGACCTTCTGGTCATGCCGTCCTCTTTGAATGACAAGTTGTCGCTCTGGTGGGCGCGCAGCGTCAACTAGTTACGCGGTTTGGTAAAACCGCGTAACCCAACTAGAAGCGGTTACCGCGGAAGCCGCCACCGTTGCGGCCGCCACGGTCGCCACCGCGACCGCCGCGGTCGTTACCACGGTTGCCGCCGAAGCCGCCACGGTTGCCGCCGCGGTCGCCATAGCCACCACGGTTGCCACCAAAGCCGCCGCGACCGCCACGGTCGCCGCCACGGTCACCAAAGCCGCCACGGCCGCCACGGTCGCCACCGCGACCGCCGCGGTCGCCACCACGGCCACCACGATCGCCAAAGCCGCCGCGGCCGCCACGGTCGCCGCCACGGCCACCACGGTCGTCACGGCCGCCGCGAGGACCGCGATCCTCGTCCAGGCCCATGGCGACGAGCGGAGCGATAACCTTATCGAGAGCGGCCATCAGCTCGGTGGCCTCCTCGTAAGAAAGCTCGGGCAGGAGCTTCTCCTTCTTGTTGGCAAGCTCGACCAGGCCCTCAGCGGCATCCTCGGCGGCGAAGACAACAATCTTGCGCATATCGCCCTCGGCGTCGTCGATGCGGCCGACCAGATCGGCAGCCTCGGCCTCGGCCATCAGGCCATCGAGCTCACGAAGGCGCATGCCCAGCAGGTCGGACATTTCCTTCTGCTCCATCTTGGGCTTGAGGTCAAGAAGCTTGATGGCGCGCTCGATGTTCGCCATGCGCTCGGCCTTGGCCTCCTCCTCCTTGGAAATAGCAAAGCGACGGCTACGCAGCAGGCGGGCGGCCTTCTGCATCTTGTCCATCAGCTCTTCGTCATCGTAATCAACGGCGGCCTCGACAACCTCGGCCTCCTCCTCGGCGGAAACCTCGTCAGCAGCCTCAACCTCGGCAGCTTCGGTCTCCACGGTCTCGACTGCCTCGACCTCGGCAGCCATGGTCTCGTTCTCGGTCTCGTTCATGATCTCTTCGTTCTCGGACATGAGACTCCTTCTTGGCCCTCTCGGGCATCATCGCCCCATTCGCGGGGCCCGTCGCGCACTCTTTGCGCTTTAAACAATCATGCCTCTCGGCAAAACGTCCATTAGTTTATGGTGTCGCCATCCAATCTAGCTGCAGAATCTATGTGCACACATTAATGCGACATGTGTGACTCGCGACGAGCGTACACCAGCGACGCCACGAACCCGACCGCGGCAATTACAGCCGCCACACGCACGGCAGCTGCAAATCCAATCGCCTGGGCAACGTCCGTCGCAACGCCAGCGGCGCCGGCAGTCGCCGCAGAACTCGAGAGCAGGCCGATAAACAGCGACGGGCCAAACGATGCGGCAATCATGTTCCACGTATTGAGCAATGCCGTTCCGTGAGGATGCTCGGCGGCAGGCAGCGTCTCCAAGCCGGCCGTCTGCGAGGGGCTCAGCACCAAACCGACTCCGGCATACACCACAACGGTCAGTGCCACGACGACGCCGATGTTCATACTCGCCGCCGTCATCGAGATTGCAGTCTGCCCCACGGCAATCAGGGCAAAGCCGACCGGCAGCAGCGGCCATGCGCCACGGGCGTCCATCACGCGTCCGCCCACAATCGAGGTCACGGCGTTGCAGGCAATCGCCGGCAAAATGAGCAAGCCCGCAGCAAGTGCGGTCATGCCGTATGCGCCCTCAAAATAGAGCGGCAACAAAACGCTCATCGAGAACGTCGTCATCATCGACACCACCACAAGCAGACACGCAGGCCAATAACGAACGCTCGCCATGGGACGCACGTTAAGCACCGGATGCTCGAGCTTGAGCTGGCGGGCCGCAAACAGGCCGAGCAGCACAATGGCGGCGAAAAGCGTCACGATACCGGCAATCAGATTGGTCGAGAACTCGCCTACGGAATACACAAATGCCGTAATGCCGGCGGCGAGCAAAACAACCGACAGAATATCAAGCGTGGTGTTCGAGCGCTCTCCAACATTCTGAACAAGCTTTACGCCCGCCGCAGCGACCGCAATGCCGCCCACCAGCGGTACTACGAACACCGCCCTCCAGCCAAACAACGTGCACATAAGACCGCTGATCACGGGTCCAAACGCCGGCCCTAGCGTAATGCAGGCACCGCCCAGGCTCAGATACAGACCAAGCTTCTCGCGCGGGGCGCAAGACAGCACCACGTTCATCATGAGCGGGAACAAGATGCCCGATCCCGCAGCCTGCAAAATACGGCTTGGCAGCAAAACGCTAAACGACGGAGCGAACAGGCACAGGACTTCGCCGGCGACCATGCATCCGCATGCGAAAAACAGCAGCTTGCGCGTCGAGAAACGGCCGGACAGGAAGGCCATGATGGCCGTAAAGATCGACGTCACGATCATGTAGCCCGAAACGAGCCACTGCGCCGTGGTGGCACTCACCGAAAAGGCCGCCATAATGTCGTGCAACGCCACATTAATGATGTTCTCGTTAAACGCGGCAACAAAGGCTGCGATATACATTACGACGAGAGACGCCGCAGTGGCCGATGGCGTTTCTTGAACTTGTTGCTGAGATTTGCTCCCCATGCATTTCCTTCCTCTTGGAACGACAGTCGCATCGCCCCAGAGGAACAGTCCAGGGCGAAAATGAGCCCTAGACTTACGCCAGACGCCGTACACGACGAGTCTGGCAACATGGTCCAACGTCGAAAAATTGTAACGCGAACGCGCAGCTTTCCTTCCGCGCTATTATTAAAAGTCCACGAAAGCATGAGACATGAGGAGCCCGCCATGATTAAGCCCATCATGAAATCCGAGTTCTTTTTGCGCCTGCCTTCCGAAGACGCGGGACCCGACGATGCCGCGACCGGGCAGGATCTCCTGGATACGCTCCACGAGCATGAGCACGAGTGCGTGGGCCTCGCCGCCAACATGATCGGCGTGCGCAAACGCATCATCTGCATAAAGGACGGCAACAGGACGCTCCTGATGTACAACCCTCAAATTCTTGAGCAGGTCAATGCCTATCAGACGAGCGAAGGATGCCTCTCGCTGATCGGCGAGCGTCCCTGCACCCGCTATCGCCGCATTAAGGTGGAGTATTTGGACGAGAACTTCGTCCACCGCATCAAAAACTTCTCGGGCTACACCGCCGAGATCATCCAGCACGAAATCGACCACTGCAACGGGATCGTTATTTAGTTCCGCCGATTCAAGAAAGCTCCCTGCAGCAAAGCAACTGCAGGGAGCTTTTCATAGTGCGGAACTTCTATCCCACTAGCTCTGGCGGTAATGGTCAAAGAAGTCGGCGAGGTCTTCGAGCGACTCTTTGAGCACTTCCATGCGCGGCAGGTACACGATGCGGAAGTGATCGGGCTCGGCCCAGTTAAAGCCGCCGCCGCGCGTGATCAGAATCTTCTTCTCGTGCAGCAGGTCGAGGGCAAACTGCTCGTCATCGGTGATGTTGAACTTCTTAACATCCATCTTGGGGAAGATGTAGAACGCCGCACGCGGCTTAACCACCGAGATGCCGTCAATCTTGCTGAGTGCCTCATACACAAAGTTGCGCTGCTCGTAGACACGGCCGCCGGGACGGATGTAGTCGTTAACGGACTGATGGCCACCGAGTGCCGTCTGAACGATCGACTGAGCCGGCACGTTGGAGCACAGGCGCATGTTGGAGAGCATGTTGATGCCCATGATGAAGTCGCTCATGCAGCGCTGGTTGCCCGAAAGCACCATCCAGCCTATACGATAGCCCGCAATCATGTGCGACTTGGAAAGGCCACTAAAGGTAACGCAGGGCAGGTCGGGGGCGAGCGAGGCAATCGAGACGTGCTCGTAGCCGTCCATGCACAGGCGGTCGTAGATCTCATCGGCAAAAATCATCAGCTGATGCCTGCGTGCAACCTCGACGATGCCCTCGAGCACCTCGCGCGGATAGACGGAACCCGTGGGGTTGTTGGGGTTGATGATGACGAGGGCTTTGGTCGCGCTCGTGATCTTGGACTCCATATCCTCCAGGTCGGGATACCAATCCGCCTGCTCATCGCACAGATAGTGCACGGGATGACCACCGGCAAGTGTTGCGCACGCCGTCCAGAGCGGATAGTCGGGGCTGGGGATCAGAATCTCGTCGCCATTGTCGAGCAGCGCGTTCATCGAAAGCTGAATGAGCTCGGACACGCCGTTGCCTGTGTAGATATGCTCCATCTGAACGTTGGGCAGACCCTTGATCTGCGAATACTGCATAATCGCCTTGCGCGCGGAGAACAGGCCGCGCGAGTTGGAATAGCCTTCGCAGTCGGGCAGCTGCTGGCGCATGTCCTTGATAACCTCGTCGGGCGTGCGGAAACCGAAGGGCGCCGGGTTGCCGATATTGAGCTTGAGGATGCGCTCGCCTTCGTCCTCCATACGGGCAGCCTCGTCGACGACGGGGCCGCGCACGTCATACAGAACGTTCTCGAGTTTGGTGGATTTGGAAAAAGTACGCATGGTGGTGCTCCTTGGAATTTGAGCTGAGGGATGGGGTTCGGGCTTGGAAACGTTGCGGGACGATGATGCCTCGCCCTGATCGGCGTCACCGGCGAGCAGCCAGGTAACATCGACCTCCAAGATGCGGGCGAGCAGCTCTGCCACGTCGCGCCGCGGAATCGTCTTGCCGCTCACATATTGGCTCATCTGACTCTTGCCGAGTTTTTTGCCGAGCATCTCCGATGCGCGGATTACGTCCGACTGGCGAACGTCGCGATCGGACATAGCCTGTCGCAGGCGATTACTAAACGTCTCTTGGGCCACAGGAACCTCCTTGCTGGCAAAGTTCAATTTATAGAACACGAATTGAACCAAGGTTCAATTTAGCAAGCAGTATAGCGCCGTACCTCATTCGAAAGTTCAATTTCATAAGAAAACGTACCGAACTTCGAGATTTGCCCAAAGCGGACAATGACGTGCACGCGTTTAGAGGTATTCAAGGAATCGAGCGGCGGCAAGCGAAACGTCGGCCGTGCGATATATCGCATTGATCTGCCGATGGGGATGCCCCTCGAGCGGACGCACGGCAACATCGAACTGACAGCGGCGCAAGATGAGCGCAGGAAGAACGCTCACGCCCAGGCCATCCTCCACCATAGCCATAATCGCATAGTCATCCCAGGTCGACAGCTTGGAGCGCACCGTCAGCCCCGCCCGACGAAACAGCGGCGTAATCTCATCATCGGTGCCGCGTTCCAGCAGAATAAACTGCTCGTTGGCCAAATCGGCAAGAGAGACGACCTCTTCAGTGGCAAGCAAAGAGTCTGCCGGCACTACCGCCATCAACTCGTCGCGCACCAAAGACCGCGACGTCATGCCATTTTCTCGGGGCTCATGCGGGATAAAGCCCAGATCGCAGCGGCCCTCTGCCACCCATTGTTCAATCTCTGAATAGTCGCCCATCAGCAGCTCGTAATCAATGTCTGGATAATCGGCACGAAAACGAGCAATCACCGGCGGCAGCACGTGGGTCGCCACGCTCGAAAACGTACCGATGCAGATTTTGCCGCGCATGAGCCCACGCATCTCATCCACGCGTCGCTGCAAGCGAACGAATTCCTCGCAGAGCGCCTCGACAGCCGGCATGACCTGTCGCCCGTCAGCAGAAAGAGCCACGCCCTCGCGACTGCGGTCGAGCACCTTAAAGCCCCAATCGGCCTCAAGATCGGCCACCATACGGCTCACGCCCGATTGCGAATAGCTCAGGCGCTCGGCGGCGCGCGTAAAGCTTCCGGCGCGCACTGTCTCGAGCAGCACCTGCATCTTTTGAATATTCGTTTCCACGGCAGTCCTCCATCCTTGCATGAGCTTTTGTCATGTCAGCCATGCATTATATTCGCTTTTCTTCTAAAGCCAGTTCACCCATAGTGAAGTTGCTCGGATATAGAGGGGATGTCAGCGCATGAACAACGGTCTGTTTACGTACTTAGCAGCATTGCTATTGTTTGGCTCCAACGGCATCATCGCCGCTGCCATCGCACTGCCGAGCTCCGATATCGTGCTACTACGCACGTTTTTGGGCGCACTCTCGCTTGTCACCATCCTCGCCATCACCCAACGCCATAAGTTGCAGGCGCCATCTCGCCCCCGCGAAGCCGCAGCCCTCCTCCTCTCGGGAGCCGCGCTGGGCGCCAGCTGGATTTTTCTGTTCCGCGCCTACCAGACGATCGGCGTCGGCGTATCCTCGCTGCTGTACTACTGCGGCCCCATCATTGTCATGGCGCTCTCCCCGCTCATCTTTGGCGAAAAGCTGACCGGAGGCAAAATCGCCAGCTTTATCGCCGTTGCTTGCGGTGCTTTTCTCATTGCAGCGCAAGGTCTAGGCGGCAATATGCCCATTGCGGGTATCGCCTGCGGCATCGCCTCGGCATTTTGCTATGCGCTGATGGTCATCGCTAGCAAGGGTGCGCCACACATCGAAGGCCTCGAGAACTCCACGCTCCAGGTGAGCGCCGCCTTTGTGACCGCACTGGTCCTCACGCTCATCACGCAGGGCGCTCCCTCGTTCCTGTCCGCCGGCGTCGCCGCCAGTATTGATTGGCACGCCGTCGCTATGCTCGGCGTCGTCAACACCGGCATTGGTTGCCTGCTCTACTTTAGCGCCGTCGCCAAGCTGCCCGTCCAGACCGTCGCCGTCGTCGGCTACCTCGAGCCGCTTTCGGCGGTCGTGTTCTCGGCCGCCCTTTTGGGTGAAGCCATAACACCGGTCCGCCTGCTGGGCGCCGCGCTTATCATCGGCGGCGCGATTTTTTGCGAACTCGCCGGCAAACGCGCAAACGCCAAGGCTGGCATCGCCCAGACAGTACGTGCTTAAAAAGCCCCTGCTTTGAAATGCTACCTGCGTAGATAAATAATCCCCAGCTGAGGATTATTGTCTAAAATAACCCGATGTGCCAAACTGCTCTTGTATGTATAAAGACGGCATAAAGATTATCTGTCCTAGACAGATAACCGGATGTCAAAGGGAGTCCACGTGGCACACAACAAACTGGAGGCAAGCCCCCAAGACCAGCGTGGTCAAGGCGGGCACGGAGCCATCCCCCTCTCCGCTGGCATGCTGCTCGTAACGCTCGGCGTCGTCTATGGCGACATCGGCACGAGCCCCATGTACACCATGAAATCAATCGTCGCCAACAACGGCGGCATCGGTACCGTCAGCGAAGACATGATCTTGGGAGCGCTTTCGCTTGTCATCTGGACCATGACGCTCGTGACCACGGTCAAGTACGTGGTTATCGCCATGAAGGCCGATAACCACAACGAGGGCGGCATCTTCGCCCTGTTTAGCTTGGTGCGCAAAGTGGCGCCGTGGCTGATCCTTCCCGCCATGATCGGCGGCGCGGCGCTGCTCGCCGACGGCATCCTCACCCCCGCCGTCACGGTTACCACGGCCATCGAGGGCTTGCGCACTATCGAGTGGGGCCACGCGCTTTTGGGTGACGGCCAGACCAACGTAATCATCATCACCATCATCATTATCTGCGGCCTGTTTGCCATGCAGCGCGCCGGTACCTCGTCGATCGGCAAGCTGTTCGGCCCGCTCATGACGCTGTGGTTCCTGTTCCTGGCAGGCGCCGGCCTGTTCAACATGCTCGGCAACCTGTCCATCTTGCGTGCGCTCAACCCCATCCGCGGCATCATGTTCCTGTTCTCGCCCATCAACCACTCGGGCATTATGGTGCTCGGCTTTGTCTTTCTGTCGACGACCGGCGCCGAGGCCCTCTACTCGGACATGGGCCACGTTGGCAAGGCAAACATCTATGCATCCTGGCCGTTTGTTAAGGCGGCCCTTATCCTCAACTACCTGGGTCAGGGCGCTTGGCTGCTCGCCAATAACTCCAACCCCCAGATGCTCGCGATGGATATCGTCAACCCGTTCTACATGATGCTTCCCGAGCCCCTGCGCCCCTTTGCCATCGTGCTTTCGGCCGTAGCGGCCATCATCGCCTCGCAGGCGCTCATCACCGGCTCGTTCTCGCTGGTATCCGAGGCAACGCGCCTCAACCTTATGCCGCACCTGCGCATCCACTACCCCAGCGACACCAAGGGCCAGCTCTATATTCCGCTCGTCAACAACATCATGTGGGTCGGCTGCATCTTCATCGTGCTGCTGTTCCAGAACTCCGAGCGCATGGAGAGCGCCTACGGCCTCGCCATCACCGTGACCATGCTCATGACCACGACGCTTTTGACGAGCTATATCGCCGGCATCCTCAAGCACAAACTGGGTGCCTGCGTCTTCGCACTGCTCTTTGGCGCCATTGAGCTGTGCTTCTTTGCCTCGTGCCTCACCATGTTCTTTGACGGCGGCTATGTCATGATCTTCTTGGCCGCGCTGCTGTTTGGCCTTATGTACGTGTGGCGCCGCGGCACCGCCATCGAGCGCACGCAGACCATCCTGCTGCCCGTCTCCAAGTACATTGACCAGCTCGACCGCCTGCGCAACGACGAGACCTATCCCGTGCTTGCCGACAACCTGGTGTTCCTCACCAACAGCCCCGACCCGCTCACGCTCGACCGCGATGTGCTCTATTCCATCTTGGATAAGCATCCCAAGCGCGCCAAGGCATACTGGTTCATCAACGTGTACGTTACCGATGAGCCCTATACGCACGAGTATTCCGTCGAGACCTTTGGCACGGACTTCCTGTTCCGCGTGCGCCTGGACCTGGGCTTTAAGGTCAACCAGCGCATCAATGCCTACCTGCGCCAGATCGTTGGCGACCTGATGGCATCGGGTGAGCTGCCGCCGCAGCATCACACCTACTCCATCTACGAGACACGCGGCAACGTGGGCGACTTCCGTTTTTGCATGCTGCGCAAGATGCTCGCCCCCGAAACGGACATCAACCGCAACGACCACCGCGTGATGGCCATCAAGTACGCCGTCCGCCGCGCCTGCGGAAGCCCGGCACGCTGGTACGGTCTAGAGAACTCGGCCATCATCATCGAGTACGTGCCCCTCTTTGCCCGCATGCGCCCGGCAGTCAAACTCGTGCGCACCCAGGTGCCGCTCGAAGTTCAGATCGAGGAAGCCGAGGAAATGGAAGTCGACATCTTCTCGGACGACTTGGTCAACGGCAACGAGGCCGGTAGAAACATGAACGTCGATCCCACCGAGCTGCTCGAGAGCGTCGCCGATACGCCCGAACAGCAACAGCTCGACGGCCTCGAGAGCGAACAACTCAACGACGTCAACTTCTAGTGACGTCACAAATCAACGACAGCGGCCCTGCACCTCACGAGAGACGCAGGGCCGCTTTGCATTGCAGTAAAGCTAGCGGCTACGAACGGCGTGGCTCGGGAACCACGAGCCTATCGGAGCTCGCGCCCTCGGCATCCATCAGGCTCACGTAGCGAATCGACGGATCCCCATACATCGCGTAGTAATAATTGCCCGTGCGCGCGCTAAAGCATCCGGTGTAGATAGTCTTCTCGAACTTGCCATCGCCCATCCTGGACGCTCCCTCGATCATCACCACGCCCTCGAGCGAGCGGAACATGCGAACGACGTTTTCGGTCTCGCTCTCCTTTTGTGGGTAATTGGCATTGAGGTACGCCGCCTTTACAAAACGGCTCGGCGAATAGCAATCGCCCGGAATGCCGCGCATGCCGGCACCGGCTCCATAGGGCTTAAGCTCGGCGCCACGCCATGTCGCCGTCTGCGGAAAATCGCTTGTGGCGGTGATATAGGTGCGGAGGTTTTCCATGTGCCACGGGAAGGTGGGCTGATTGGCGAGGGTGTCGACCGGATCGCCGTATACATGCAGGCCGTCAGCCATCATCTCGACCACGATGCTACGCTGGCTGTCGCCGATAATCCAATGGAGCAGCGACACGCCCAGCCCCTCTCCGGCAGATTTGGCGACAATCACCGTATCGCGCAGCGCAGCCTCGACCTCATCGACCGTCGAGAACGTCGCTGCCACCCACAGGGGAAACTCATAGGCCGCGATATTGGTCTTGCCGTCGACAGGGTCCTCGGCATACTCGGCATAACCCGGGAAATTGAGACCCGCCACGGCAAGGCCTGCATCGTTGCCGCAATCGAAGAACATAGGGTAGTTCTTGTAATCGATGCACATACCGATCACCGCGTGTGCCGCTGTCGCGTCGTCGATAAACGAATACGGAATGTGAAACCCGCGCGGCATCACGCGAACCTGTTGGCCGTAGTCAAAGCTCCAGTCGAGATTGCGGCCCAGATACATGTGGCCAGAATTATCGGTAAATCGAATACTCGTACACATAGCGCCTCCTAGCTTTACGTTCTTGCTAATTTCATTGTCTCCAAACAAAAAGGCGCTAAACACAAAAGCCCGGACATGACAACAATGTCATGCCCGGGCCAAAAGAGACGAAGTGCGGTGCTTTGGTCCCCTTAGACCAACTTTCCAAGACAGTGGTCAATCATGTGTTGAATCATCTGCGCCTCGAAGCCCACAAAGTCCTGCTTGCGCTCGCGCATCTTGCCGTCGACGATCACGTCATAAGCGACCTTGCACTTGATATAGCGCGTGGACTTGGTGACCTCCTCGTGCGTCAGGCAGCTCTCCTCCATCTTGCTGGCACCCAGGCCAAACACCAGACGGGGGTTGTAGAGCACGTGGGGCTCGCCGGCGTCGTCCAGGTAGACGCAGACCTTCTTGGTAACGCCAATCTGGTTAGCGGCAAGGCAGCCGGCATCGTCGAGCGACTTGATGGTATCGATCAGGTCCTGTGCCACCGACTCGTCCTCGACGGTCGCAACCTCGCAACGCTGGGACAGAATAGCCTCGTCGTGGCAGAGCTCTTTAATCATACGTTCCTCCATAGGGGTCGTTGTAACTGCTTAAGTATACGGTACCCACACATTTTCATGCGAAAAATACCGTCTGTCTGCTACAAAGCGCCGAACATCAACATGCGAGGAACATCAGCCTTTCAAAGGCGATATAGTAGTTGAGTTCGTGTCAATCGGCCTAAACTCGGGGCCGAGCAAGGAAAGGGTATGCATGGACGAACTATTTCACGTCAGCGAGCGCAAGTCCACAATCGGGACCGAACTCCGCGCTGGACTGACAACATTCCTGGCGATGGCCTACATCATCGCCGTCAACCCCGCGGTGCTCTCGGGCGCTGGCATCGATGCGGGAGCGCTCGCCTGCGCCACCTGCCTGGGCGCCGGCATCATGACCATCTGCATGGGCATCTTCGCCAACCGCCCGCTCGCCTGCGCGTCGGGCTTAGGCGTCAACGCGATGATCGCTGGAATCACCACCACCGTCTGCGGCGGTGACTGGCACGTGGCCATGAGCGTCATCTTCCTCGAGGGTATCGTCATCTTGCTGCTCGTGCTTTGTGGCCTGCGCGAGGCCATCATGGACGCCATCCCGGTTGTCCTGCGTCACGCCATCTCGGTGGGTCTGGGCCTGTTCATCGCCATGATTGGCCTGTGCGATGCCGGCATTATCACCGCTGGCGCCGGTACACTCGTCGGTCTGGGCGACATCACCTCCCCCACCTTCATCGTCGGCATCATCTCCATCCTGGTGACAGTCGCCCTCGCCTGCCGCAACGTCCCCGGCTCGCTGCTCATCGGCATCGTCGTCGCCGTCATCGCCGGTATCCCCCTAGGTGTGACCCATGCTCCGACCGGTATCATCGCCCCGCTCGACTTCTCGAGCATCGGTGGCCCCATCGCCGACGCCGGCGGCGTGCCCGCCATCGTCAAGGTCCTTACCGACCCCGCGCTCCTCGTCATCTCGTTCTCGCTGCTCATGAGTGACTTCTTCGACACCATGGGCACCGCGATGGCCGTGGCCAAGCAGGGCGAGTTCCTCACCGACGACGGCAACGTCGAGAATATCAAGGAGATCCTGATCGTCGACTCCGCCGCCGCTGCTGTGGGCGGTTTCATGGGTGTCTCCTCCATCACCACCTTCGTCGAGTCCACTTCCGGCGCCGCCGACGGTGGCCGCACGGGCCTCACCTCCGTCACCACCGGCGTGCTGTTCATTCTCGCCGCGTTCTTCTCCCCCATCGTCACCATCGTTTCCAGCGCCGCCACCTGCGGTGCTCTGGTCTACGTCGGCTACCTCATGATGAGCGAGGCCTCCGAGATCGACTGGTCCGACGTGTCGCAGGGTTTCCCGGCGTTCATGATTGTCGCCGGCGTGCCCTTCACCTACTCCATCTCTGCCGGCATTGGCCTAGGCTTTATCGCCTACGTGATCGTCGCGCTCTTTAAGGGCGAGGCCTCCAAGATCAAGCCGCTCATGTGGATCGCAGCTCTCGCCTTCCTCGTCTACTTCTTCGTAGCGTAACGGCATAGTCTGCTAAAACAGAACACCAAAGCGCGGAGTCGCATCGAGCGGCTCCGCGCTTTTCTTTTAAAGCCAGGCAACGCACAGACGCGCGATGTTTTGCTTCCCAAGTTTTGGACATTTTGCCCTCCAAACGGCACTACCGCCGGCTACATCCTGCAGATATGCTGGGCTTAATCGCATAGGCCCTATGAGGATGGGAGTAACCATGGCCGCCTTGTTCACGACCCCCAATCGCAATGACAAAACCTCTGGAGCCCATTTTGTCGAGCCCGACGTGTGCCGTCGCACGCTGCTCGCACACGGCAGCTGGCGCCGCGTGACGCGCCGCATCGTCTGCGGCCTGGCCTGCGCGCTCACGGTGAGCTCGCTGCTCATGCCGAGCGTCTCGCTCGCGGCCGAGTGGGTGGACGTCGGCGGCGTCCGCCACGAAGCGGCCGCGGGGCCCGCGGGAGACGCCGCCGGCACCTGGAGCTGGGACGGCGCCGATGACATGAAGCTCAACGGCTATAACGGCGGCGCGATCGAGGCAGCGGGCAAGCTCAACGTGAGCTACGAGGGCGACAACATCGTCACTAACGGCGACGGCCGCGGCATCAAGGTTAAGGATGGCGCGAACGAGAACGCCGAGCTTAATATTCAGGGCGACGCGTCCAGCACGCTCAACGTGACATCTTCTCGTGACGCCATCACTTCCGTCGGCAGCATCAACATCGACGGCGCTGGCACTGTCAACGCCACGAGCACCGAGCACGATGCCATCGATGCCGGGGGCGATGTCACCATCAAGGGCTCGGGAAACGTTAACGCCACGGGCGATTCGGATGGCATCAGGGCCGACGGCAACATCACGATCGACAACAGCGGAACCGTCACCGCCAAGGCCACCGAGGATCAGGGTATCGATGCTAACGAGAACCTCATCATAAAGGGCGGCGGCAAGGTAGAGGCAAGCTCTATCAAAGACAATGCGATTTGGGCCGACGGCAACATCGAGATCTCGGGTGGCAGCCAGGTCAAGGCAAGCTCCGAGGAAGACGCCACCATCGACGGTAAAAACAGCCTCACGGTCACGAACGCTTCCCTCAACGCAAGTGGCGTTGGGTATGGCATCTATGTCTACAAGGGCATCACGTTCGATGGCGCAACCGTAACGGTCCGTGCAAGTGCAGGGAACGATGAAGCCAGCGCCCTCTTCACCGACGAGGACGACATCGTCATCAAGAACGGCTCCACCGTGGATGCGTTCGCAGAAGGCCAGTTCTCGACCGCAATCTTCACCAGAAACTACTACCCCAGCGAAGCGGGTGGTCACATCTACATTAGTGACTCCGTTGTCAAGGCTATAGCCCGCTATGTCGAGTCCGGTAGCGACGGCCCCGATCACTACAGCAACGACCAAAGTGGCGCGGTCATTCCCGAGCATAGGGGCATGAACATCGGCATCTTTGCCCGGACCAAGGAGGGCATCACGCCCGCGACCATCTCGATTGTCCGCAGTAAGGTCACAGCTGAGGGAGACACGGCGGCAATCTTCGCCCTTGCCGTGAGCGCGGACGGCGAGACAATCGGCACCATCGAGATCGAAGGCGCTCCCATACAGACGCCCACAGGCGGCAAGATCATTGGCTATCGCAACAAGGAAGAACTCGATGACGGCATCTTCTACGTGGTGGGTCAAACCATCGGCACGGGCGACGCTGTGATCGACTCCCCCTATAACGAAGCTGTCGCCAAGAGCACGGTCATCGCGCCTCCCGAGGAGATCAAACCCGAGGAGAAGCCAGGCGAGACCAAGCCCGAGGGTTCCAAGTCCGAGGGCACGAAGACGACCAAGACCGTTGCAGTTGCAGCCACGGGAGCAAAGATCGCCGGCAAACTCGCAGCAACCGGCGACGCCTCGAGCGCAGCCATCGTGGCAGCCGCCCTTGCGGGAACAGCCGCCATCGCCGCGGGCGCCGTGGTGAGCCGCAAGCGCTCGTAAACACTTTTTCGCACGGGACGGGTGGATCGCGGCCCTTGCCTTCCTCGTCTACTTCTTCGTAGCGTAAGGGCAAGGCTGCAAAAGCTGAACAATAAAGCGCGGAGTCGCCATGCGGCCCCGCGCTTTTCTTTTAGCGCCGGTCCCTGCGCCGGCGTGCGGCCTATTTCTCCCCCATTTTGGCCATTTTGCCCTCCAAACGGCACTACCGCCGGCAACATCCAGCAGATACGCTGAATCTAGTCGTATAGGCCCTATGAGAACGGGAGCAACCATGGCAGCCTTGTTCACGACCCCCAAACGCAATGACACTACCGCCGGAACCCATGTTGCCGAACCCGACGTTCGCCGTCGCATAGGACTCGCGCACGGCAGCTGGCGCCGCGTGACGCGCCGCATCGTCTGCGGCCTGGCCTGCGCGCTCACGGTGAGCTCGCTGCTCATGCCGAGCGTCTCGCTCGCAGCGGAATGGGTCAAGGTCGGCGGCAACAAGTACAACACCGCGGCGAGCGACGAGGCCGGTACCTGGTCGTGGGACGGCGCCGACGACTTGAAGCTCAACAACTATAACGGCGGCGAGATCCAGGCCGCAGGCAAGCTCAACGTGAATTACTCGGGAACCAACATCGTCACTGCCGAATGGATCGAAAGCATCAACGTTTCTCATGGCACTAACGAGAATGCCGAGCTCAATATCCAAGGCGACGAGGGCGGCACGCTCAGCGTGACATCTACTGAGGACGCTATCCTCACCACGGGTAATATCAACATCGACGGAGCCGGATCCGTCAACGCCACGAGCACTGGGTTTGATGCCATCAATGCCGGAGGTGATCTCGCTATCAAAGGTTCGGGCAACGTCAACGCCACGGGTGCATCGGATGGCATCAGGGCAAACGGCAATATCACGATTGACGACAGCGGAGCCGTCACCGCCAGGGCTACCAAGGACAAGGGTATTGGAGCCGACAAGAACCTCACCATCAAGGGTGGCGGGACGGTCGAGGCAAGCTCAGCCGATGGTGAGGCCCTTTGGAGCGGCGACAATATCAACATCTCGGACGGCAGCCAGGTCAAGGCAAGCTCCGAGGAAGACGCTGCCGTCGAGGCCAAGGGCAGCCTCGCAGCCACAAACGCCTCCCTCAACGTAAACGGTGTTGAATATGGCGTCTATGCCCACAAGGGCATCACCCTCGATCATGCAAACGTGACGGTCCGTGCAAGTAAAGGCAGATACGGTGGCGCCAACGCCCTCTTCACCTACCAGGACGACATCGTCGTCAAGAACGGCTCCACCGTGGACGCGTTTGCGGAAGGCGAGGTTTCGGCTGCATTCTCCACCAGAAACGATCGACCCAACGAGAAGGGCGGCCACATCTACATCAGCGACTCCGTTGTCAAGGCCATAGCCCGCTATGTCGAGAACGGCGACGGCCCCATCCCCTACAGCGAAAACCAAGATGGCGAGACGAGGCGCGAACCCCAAGGCGAGAACATCGGCATCATCGCCCAGACCAGCGAGGGCGTCACACCCGCAGTCATCTCGATCATCCGCAGCAAGGTAACGGCCGAAGGAGATACAGCGGCAATCTTTGCCCGTGCCATGAGCGCTGACGGCAAGACAATCGGCACCATCAAGATTGAGAACGCCGCCATCCAGACGCCCGAAGGCGGCAAGGTCATTGACTATCGCAAGCTCCGTGACGGCATCTACGAGGCAGGCCAAGCCATCGGCACGGGCGACGCCACGGTCGACTCCCTCTATATCAAAGCAGTCGCCAAAAGTACGACCATCGCACCTCCCGAGGTAGCCAAGCCGGAAGACCCCAAGCCCGACGAGACCAAGCCCGCAGAAAGCAAGCCCGCGGAGTCCAAGCAGAACCCCAAGCCTGAGGGCTCAAAGCCGACCAAGGCCGTTGCGGCTTCAACCACGAAAGCCAAGACTACCGGCGTGCTCGCGGCAACCGGCGACACCTCGGGTGCGGCCATCGTGGCAACCGTCCTTGCGGGAACAGCCGCTATCGCCGCAGGCACCATGGCGAGCCGTAAGCGTTCTTAGACGCCTCTGCGCACATGGCAGCTCCCGCGAAGGCCCCGAGCCCCAGCACCGTTTAACAACGCCACCGCCGAGCTCCCCTCCGGCGGTGGCGTTTTCCATATGCGTCCGCAGGGGATGCACGAGATTGTCTTTGGTCTAGCCCAACCGGCATACGCTGGCGTGCGACAATTGGGGCTGCCGATATCACAACACTGAGAGAAGCCCGTCATGGAAGCGCATCAAAAGCAGATAACCGTTTATTCGAATCATACGGAAAGCGCGCCTGTCATCTACCTTCCTGTGGTCGTGGGCGACGGCAGCGAGGTTTATAAGTGTTGCCGAGAGCTCGACTGTCCGCCTTTCGCCCTCGTCACCATTGGCGGGCTCGATTGGAATCGCGAGCTGAGCCCCTGGGCATGCGACGGGACCGTACGCGATGCCGAGCCTTTCGGCGGCCAAGCTGCCGATTTTCTTGATGAGCTGCTGAATCAGATAATCCCCCAGGTCGAGTCGTCGCTTCCTCAGCCGCCCACCTGGCGCGGCATTGCCGGCTACTCGCTCGCGGGCCTCTTCGCACTCTGGTCCCTCTGGCAAACCGACGCCTTTGACCGCGCCGCGAGCGCATCGGGGTCGCTATGGTTTCCCGACTTTGTCGACCGTGCCAGCACGGCCCCTTTTGCCGGCAGCCCGCAAGCCGTCTACCTGTCACTCGGCAAAAAGGAAACCAAGACGCCCAACCGCATGATGCGGCATGTACTCGACGACACACGCGCGATGGAAGCGTTGCTCGTCGAGCGCGGCATTCCAACAACGCTGGAGCTCAACCCCGGCAATCACTTTGCCCAAACCGACTTACGCATGGCCCGCGGCATCCACTGGATACTGACGCATTAAAAATGGTGCCCACACGCATATACGCATGGGCACCATATCTTGTTTTAGCTGAACGCAGCTGCTACTCAGCAGCCTCCTCAAGCTCGGAGACATCAAACTCAAAGTCGTTACCCGGCAGGATGGCGTTGAGCACGATGCCCACCAGTGAGCCCACGGCAATGCCGGACAGCGAAATGGTCACGCCGCCCAGCTCCAACACGATGGCGCCGGCGGTGCTGTACGCGATGCCGAGCGAAAGCACGAGCACCAGCGCGGCAACCAGCACGTTGCGGTTGTTCTGGAAATCGACCTGGTTCTCGATGAGGTTGCGGACGCCCACAGCGCTGATCATGCCGTAGAGCACGAGCGACACACCGCCGATAACGCATGCCGGCATGGCGGCGATGACCGCGGCGAACTTGGGGCAGAACGAAAGCACGATGGCGCAACACGCGGCAATTCGAATTACGCGCGGGTCGAACACGCGCGTCAGGGCGAGCACGCCGGTGTTCTCGCCATACGTAGTGTTGGCCGGAGCGCCAAAGAGCGAAGCCAGAATCGTGGCAAGGCCGTCGCCGAGCAGCGTGCGATGCAGACCGGGATCGGCAATGTAGTTGCGCTCGCAAGTCGAACCGATAGCAGAGATATCGCCGATATGCTCGATCATGGTCGCGAAGGCCAGCGGCATGATGGTGATGATGGCCGTCGTGGCAAGACCGTTATCGAACTGCGGCCCAAAGAGTGCAAACACGGTGTTGTCCCACACGATGGGCAGACCGACCCACGGAGCGGCGGCAACGCCCGAGAAATCAACCTCGCCGAGCGCAGCCGCAACGGCATAGCTCACCACAACGCCCAGCAAAATCGGCACGATCTTGACCATGCCACGGCCCCAGATGTTGCAGATGACGATAACGGCAACGCCAATGACAGCCACAAGCCAGTTGGTCTGGCAGTTAGCAATAGCGGAGCTCGCCAGGATCAGACCGATCGAAATGACGATGGGGCCAGTCACCACCGGCGGGAAGAAACGCATGACACGCTTGGCGCCAAAGGCGCGGAAGAGCGCCGCAAGCACCGGATAAAGCAGGCCGGCGCAAGCAACGCCCAGACAAGCGTAGGGCAAAAGCTCGGTCTCGCCGTTGGGCGCGATTGCGGCATAACCGGCAATAAAGGCAAACGATGAGCCCAAAAATGCCGGCACCTTACCGCGCGACAGGAAGTGGAACAGCAGCGTGCCCAAACCGGCAAACAAAAGCGTTGCCGAAACCGAGAGACCGGTGAGCACGGGCACCAGCACGGTGGCGCCAAACATGGCAAACAGGTGCTGCAGACCGAGCAAAAACATGCGCGGGCGGCCGAGCGACGATGCGTCGTAGATGGCATCGCTGGCGGCGGGCGTCGAGGACTGGGACATGAGAGTCCTTTCAAAATGGAAGGGCGCTCGAGCATAGCGGATTACCTGCCCGAACGATACGATCCGAACCATTGTACGCGATGCGCCATGTCTCGCACGCGCCGTCACCTGCGAACGTTACCGCTATTTCCAAACGCGCTCGGCAATACGCTTGACCAGCGCGATCTTTGCCCATTGCTCGTCCTCGGTCAGCTTGTTGCCAATCTCGCAGCTGGCAAAGCCGCACTGCGGAGACAGATACAGGTTCTCGAGCGGAACATACTTTGCAGCCTCGTGAATACGCTCGACGATGGCATCCTCGTCCTCAAGCTCAGCGGCCTTGGTGGTCACCAGGCCCAACACGACCTTCTTGCCAGGGGCAACGTACCTCAACGGCTCAAAACCGCCGGCGCGCGGCGTATCGAACTCCAGGTAAAATGCGTCAACATCCTCGTTTGCGAACAGGTATGGCGCGATGGGGTCATAGCCACCCTCGAAGGCATAGGTAGAGTGGTAGTTACCGCGGCACACATGCGTGTTAATGACCAGGTCGTCGGGCTTGCCCTCGATAGCGGCGTTGTTGAGCGCCACGCCCAGCTCACTCACCTTTTGCAGATCAACCGGGCTCATGCCGGTCTTGGACACAAAGTCGGTATCGCAATAGATGCCCCAGGTGCAGTCATCAAACTGGATGTTGCGGCAGCCTGCAGCGTACAGGTCGGCGATCACCGTACGATAAGCGGCTGCGATGGCGTCGGCAAGTTCCTCATCGGTCTTATAGACAGCGCGCAGGCTCTCCTGCTGGCCATCGCAGCGGTCGAGCGTGACCTCAGAGAACGTCTGGATAGGCGCCGGGATGGTCTGGCGTGCAACGTGGTCCTCGCCCTCAAGTGCCTTGACAAACTTAAAGTGCTCGACGAAGGGGTGGTTCTCGCCGCTGATGGAGCCAGTCACCACGGCGGTATCGGCCGTGGTCTCCTCGTCGTGGAACATATATCCCGTACGCGAGGTGCGACGCTCGACGCCGTTCAGCCCCCACATAAAATCGAGGTGCCAGTAGCTGCGGCGAAACTCGCCATCGGTGATGACCTGCAGGCCGGCGGCCTTCTGCTTTGCCACCAAATCGCGAATAGCATCGTCCTCGACGGCCTTAAGGCCGGAAGCGTCAAGTTTACCCGCGACATAGGCGGCACGGGCATCCTTTACAGCCTGCGGACGAAGAAAACTGCCGACGATATCGGCGCGAAACGGCGCGTTCGGTTGAATCGAAGTGCTCATAGATATCTCCCTTTGCATTGGTTGCTTTACTGGGACAGAGTATGAGCGCTCATATGGCCATCGTAAAATATACGTTTATAACAGTTTGATATAGATGCTTCCTATATCAGTCTGGACTGTCATAAAGAGACTTGAACCGTGCGGAGCACAGCAGCCTAGATATGCTGACGAATCGCGTCGATATAGGCCCGACCGTAGCGCGTGAGCGTCGTGTTCTTGCGCGTAATAATGCCGATCTCCATGTACTCGTCCACGTCGAGCGGAATCGAGATAATGCCGGGGCCGTTGAGCTCGTGGCTGATCACGCCCGAGCATACCGTGTAGCCGTTGAGGCCCATGGCCAAATTGAACAGCGTCGCACGGTCACGCACGCGGATATTCTTGCGACGCTCAAAGGTCGAGGTCAGCTCCTCGGAATAATAAAACGAGTTATAGCTGCCCTGCTCGTAGGACAGGAACGGGTAGTCTTCCAGATCCTCGAGCGTCACGCTGGAGCGGCCCGCCAGCGGATGGTCGGCGCAGACGAAGACATGCGGCGTGGCGCAGAAGAGCCCTTCGAACACGAGCTCGTTGGCCACCAGCATGCGCTCGATGACCTCGCGATTGTGCTCCGACAGATACAGGATGCCCAGCTCGCTTTTCATATGCGCGACATCCTCGATAATCTCGTGGGTCTGCTCCTCGCGCAGGGTAAAGTCGTAGCGCGCGGCATCGAACTCGCGGATCACATCGACAAACGCATTAACGGCAAAGGAATAATGCTGGCAGCTCACACTAAAGTGCGGCACCTGCTCGGACGTACCTTTGTACTTGCCCTCGAGCAGGTCGGCCTGGTCGAGCACCTGGCGCGCGTACCCCAAGAAGGTCTCGCCCTCCTCGGACACAATGACACCCTTGTTGGTGCGCTCAAAGATATGCACACCCATCTCGTTTTCGAGATCGCGGATCGACGCGGTAATCGAAGGCTGCGACACAAAGAGCCGGCGCGAGGCCTCGGTGATGCTGCCGCATTCGGCAACTTTGACGACATATCTGAGTTGCTGGAGCTTCATGGCTTTCTCCCTAGACGTTCGTGACGTCAAAACCCGCCGTGTCCATTTGGCTCATAAACGACGGCATCTCCCCCGTCGCGGCGCAGGCGGCAATCTGATGCAGAGCCCCGGCAACCGCATCATCTGCCGCAGCGCCAATATGCCAGCGTGCGGCAGCCGTGACGGCCTCGTTGGCATTGGCGACTGCAACGGAGTTAGGAACGGCATCGATCATGGGCAAATCGTTATCGGAATCGCCAAATACGGCCACCTCGTCGGGCGTCAGGCCCAAAGCGCGCGCCAGCTCCAGCGCAGCGCAGCCCTTGTCCCAGCCGGTCGGAAGAACGTCGAACAGGCGCACGCGGTTGTTGGGAAACACGAGTGAGAGCTCCGGCACCTCAGCGGCAACACGCTCGCGCAGCTCGGCGAGCTCCTCGCGCGAACGGGCACTCCAGATATTCGCCTTGTATACCGGGGCATCGTCAACGACAGGACGACAGGGAGCCTCTTCGCCCTTGAGCCACGCGTTGCCGCCTGACTTCATGGCGCGACGCACACGCTCGGGATCGCTTGTCACGCAATAGGCATCGTTATTCCAAAAGTCATCACCCAGACGGTAGACCTTCAAATACGTATCGTCGGTCTCCTGTTCAAAATAATCGGCTAAGCGCATAAGGACATCGTTATCGATTGCGCGCGAAGCGACTACTTCGCCATCGACAAACATCACCTGGCCGTTGCAAAACGCACCGGTCGAGAAGCACTCGGAGCGATTGCGGAACATCCAGCCCATCGCGGACGGCTGACGACCCGAAACCGGCCCAAAGTGCAAACCCGCCGCCTGCATGGCATGAATACCCTCAATGGCGTAGTCGCTGGCGCCGTCATGCCCGGCTGGAATCAGTGTATCGTCCATATCGGTCAGCACAAGTTTGATCATAAGGTCCCCTCGGTCATTCTTAATCCCATCTATTGTACCGACCTGCCAAAAAGGGACAGGTTTATTTCGGCAGGTTTCATCTGGGAAAACGCAAAGTCCCAGTTGTTACCTGCCAAAATAAACCTGTCCCTTTTTGGCAGGTGCGCTAGTATAGGGAACAACAGATTCGATGCGGGAGTGCCGGCGGTGCAAACCACAAGGCTGAGAGGGCAATGGGCCCAATCCTTTGAACCTGTCAGTTAATGCTGGCGTAGGGAGCATGCCGCCTTTACAGGGGCGCTGTCTATGCACAGCGCCCCTTTTCTATGCCAAGGAGGCATGTGCAGTGATTGATTCGGAACAGCTTAAGCAACATATGGTCAAGGCCGTGGAGGAGATTCGCGCTACCAATCCGATGGCCGGTTCCATCACCAACACGGTGACGATCGACTTTGTCGCCAACGCGCAGCTCGCCGTGGGCGGATCGGCCGCCATGGTCTATCTGCCCGACGAGGGCGAGGCACTCGTTGCCGGCGGCGGCGCCATCTATCTCAACATGGGCACGCTCTTCCCCATTTACGAGCAAACGATTCCCCGCGCGGCCAAGGCGGCACACGACGCCGGTAAGCCCTGGGTGCTCGATCCGGTGGGCCTGGGTATCGGTAGCCTGCGCACCCAGCTGGTCAACGAGCTCAAGCAGTACAAGCCCGCCATCGTGCGCGGCAACGCCTCCGAGATTATCGCGCTCGCCGGCCTGTGGGGTCTTGAGGGCGAGGCGGCCGATCTGAGCCGCGTGCGCGGTGTCGATACCACCGACACGGTCGACGCCGCCCGTGGTGCCGCCGTGGCGCTCGCTCGCCACACCGGTGGCGCCGTTGTGGTCTCGGGCGAAGTCGACCTGATCACCGACGGCACGACGGTGGCCAAGTCTCACGGCGGCAGCCCGCTCATGTCCAAGATCACCGGCTGCGGCTGCTCGCAGGGCGGCGTGCTGGCCGTGTACGCCTGCGCCGCCGACCCGTTTACGGCAGCCGTCTGCGGCACCGCCGTCTACAACGTGGCCGGCACGCGTGCCGCCGCTGTCGCCGACGCCCCGGCAAGCTTTAAGGTCGCCTTTATCGACGAGCTCTACCGCGCAACCGCCCAAGACATCGCCGATAACCGACTCGAGCTCGAGGAGGCATAGGCCATGTCCGAGCCCGCAACCAATGCCGGCATGAACACGCTCGTCGCCGTGGCCATCGCCCCGTGCGGCACCGGCGATGAGCTATCCGCCGAGGTCGCCGAGGTCGTGCGTGTCATTCGCGAGAGCGGCCTGCCCAACCGCACCACCTCCATGTTCACCGAGATCGAGGGCGACTGGGACGAGGTCATGCAGGTCGTGCGCGACGCAACCTTTGTGTTGGCGAGCAAGGGCATCCGCACCGAAGTCGTGCTCAAAGCCGATATTCGACCCGGATTTACCGACACCATGACCGGCAAGCTCGAACGCATGGAAGCGCAGATCAAAAAGCAGGAGGAAGCACGATGAGCATCCGCGACAACCTTGATATCTCGGCCTATCTGGTACTCGGCCCCGAAAACACGCTCGGGCGTCCCGTGGGCGATGTGGTGGCCCAGGCGCTCGACGCCGGCTTTACCTGCATCCAGGTGCGCTCCAAGGTGGCAAGCGCCCGCGAGATCATTGCGCTGACGGGCGACGCCGCGCAGGCAATCGCACAGGCCGGCAAAACCGGTCAGGTTGCCCTGCTGATCGACGACCGCCTGGACTGCGTACTCGCCGCGCGCGAGCAGGGTATTGCTGTCGACGGCGTGCACGTGGGCCAGAGCGACATTCCCGTCGAGGTCTGTCGCAAGCTGCTGGGGCCCAACGCCATCGTGGGCCTTTCCGCCCGTTGCGAGGAGATGCTCGAGTACGTCAAGACCGCCGACATGAGCCTAGTCGACTACCTGGGCATCGGCCCACTCCACGAGACCGAGACCAAGCGCGACTGCGGACGCGCGGCCGACGGCTCTATCATCACCAAGAGCTTTGAGGACCTGGCCGCCCTCCACGCGGCAAGCCCCGTGCCCATCGTGGTGGGCGGCGGCGTCAAGACGGCCGACCTGCCACAGCTCAAGGCCACCGGCGTCGACGGCTTCTTTGTGGTGAGTGCCGTCTGCAGCGCCGATGACCCCTACGCCGCGGCCAAGGAGCTCGTCGACACCTGGCAGCAGGCGTAAGTCTAGGCCGAGCAGCTGATTCGCAGCCTCATATCTTCAGCAATGGAAAGCGCATCCCAGTTTGAGCCTCCATTCCGGGATGCGCTTTCCGCATGCGACCCTTACCCCGCCAGATACGCTTTCAACGCCGGCAAAGTCGCCTCCGCATCTCGACGACCGATCTGATAGATGCGCTCGAGCTCATCCGGTTCGCGGCACAGCGACGGCACCTTCACCGATTCGCTCGGCCGCACCATAAAGACCTCGCCGGCAGCCTCGCGACGCGCCAGGTCATCGAGCGTGGCATTGTAGACCTCATGCCGATGCTCAAGCGCCGCGACAAACTCCGGGTAGTGACGGAACACGCGCCGCAGCATGGGCATAACGCTGTTGGGCTGCTTTACAAAGCCCGCCGGTTGCGTCAGCACCACCACGTTGCGGTCGTAGCCCTGCGCAAACAGCCATGCACTGGGAATAGAATCAGCCACGCCACCATCCAGATATTTGTGTCCCTCAATGACAACAGGACGCGTCGCCACGGGAATAGCCGACGACGCCCGGATCCACTCGATATCGCGCTCATCGCCATAGGGCAGGTCGTGGTAGACAGCCTTGCCCGTCTCGATATCGGTACACACGCACGTAAACCGCATGGGACAGGCGCGATATGTCTCCAGGTCGATGGGATCGCGCTCGATAGGCACCTCGTGATAGGCAAAATCGGCATTGAACATATCGCCGGTCCGCAGCCAGCTTGCTACACCCGCATAGCGCTTATCGGCACAATAGGCCTTGTTATAGCGAATGGCGCGGCCGATCTGGCGCGATTTAAAGTTGTAGCCAAACGCCGCACCCGCCGAGACACCCACCATATGGTCGCAGGTCAAACCGTGCTCCATCCAAACGTCGAGCACGCCCGCCGTATACATACCGCGGTAGCCGCCTCCCTCGAGCGCAAGCCCCACCGTGTGTGATGTCTCCGGCTGTGTCATGCAACCATCTCCGTTCCCATGCTTTTGAACTCAACAAGTATATCTGTCAACGTATGCCGTCAAAAACGTGTTTATAAGCATTTATCGAACGTTTCCCAATGCATTCCCCATGCCGTACCGCAATGCCCCTAGATGGCCTTAGGCATGAACGCCCTTAAGAACGTTGCGGGATAAACATCGCCCGCACCATGCCGACGTCATCGCACGCAACGTGAGATAATTCTCAGCAGAAGTCACCAAAAGCAGAGGGAGTTTATGATGAAGGTTCTTTTGGTCAATGGCAGCCCCAAGGCAAACGGCAACACCGCCCGCGCACTCGCCGAGATCGCCGAGCAACTCAATGCGGAAGGCATTGATACCGAGGTGTTTCAGCTGGGCGCCAAGCCCATTCGCGACTGCATCGGCTGCGGTCAGTGCGGCAAGCTTGGCGGTCGCTGCACCTTTGACGATGACGTGGTGAACGAGCTCATCGCTGCCGCCGAGCAGGCAGACGGCTTTGTCTTTGGCTCGCCCGTCTACTATGCGCATCCCAGCGGACGCATCCTCTCGGCTCTCGACCGCGCATTCTATGCCGGCGGGCATGCCTTTGAGCACAAACCCGGCGCCGCGGTCGCCGTCGCCCGTCGCGGCGGCACGTCGACCACCTTCGATGTGCTCAACAAGTACTTCACCATTAAGCAGATGCCCGTAGTTGCTTCCACCTACTGGAACAACGTGTTTGGCCGCGTGCCCGGCGACGCCGATGGGGATGCCGAGGGCCTTGCCACCATGCGAAACATCGGTAAGAACATGGCTTGGCTTCTACGTTGCATCGAGGCCGGACAGGCCGCCGGTATCAACGCACCCGAGGCAGATCGAGCAACGACCAACTTCATCAGGTAGAACGGCGGAACATACTATGAACGTGCAAATCTTCGGCACCAAGAAGTCCTTCGATACCAAGAAGGCACAGCGTTATTTTAAAGAGCGCCGCATTAAGGTGCAGTTTATCGACCTTAAGGAAAAGGAGATGAGCAAGGGCGAGCTCACGAGCGTGATGCAGGCGGTCGGCGGTATCGACAAGCTGCTCAACCCCAAAGCCAAGGACGAGGAGACGCTCGCGCTCATTCAGCATCTCACCCCCAGTCAGCGCTTCGACAAGCTGCTCGAGAACCAGCAGGTTCTAGCCGAGCCCATCGTGCGCAACGGCAAAAAGGCCACCGTCGGTTATTGCCCCGATGTATGGGGAGCCTGGGAGTAGCTTGTGTTATTTGCCGGCGCGTGGGTATAAGAGCAGGCGTTTGGCATAAGATTCAACTGTAAGCCATGTCTAACAAAGGAGGGCACATGCCCAACAAACCCGTGAAGATCATCATGCTTACCGGATACCTCGGTGCCGGCAAGACCACGCTGCTCAACCACATCCTCGCTAACGACGGCGGCATCCGCGCCGCCGTGATCGTCAACGATATCGGCGAGATCAACGTCGACGCCAGCCTTATCGCCGACGGCGGCCTTTCCGAGACCGATGACCTCATCCCGCTCACCAACGGCTGCATCTGCTGCACGCTTTCGGACGACCTGGCCAACCAGCTGCAGGGCATCGCCGATTCGGGCAACTTCGATTACATCATCATCGAGGCCTCGGGCATTTGCGAGCCCATCCCCATCGCCTACACCATCTCGAGCTTCTGCGACGAGGCCAAGGTGGGAGGCGAGCCCAAGCTCGCGCTCGACAACATCGTGGCCGTGGTCGACTGCGCCCGCATGTACGACGAGTTCAACGGCGGTCGCGACCTGCTGGCAGAGGATATCGACGAGGACGACATCGAGAGTCTGCTCATCCAGCAGATCGAGTTCTGCTCCACGCTGATCCTCAACAAGACCGATACCGTGAGCCCTGAGCAGATCGCCGAGCTTAAGGCCATCGTGCGCAGCCTGCAGAAAGACGCCGTGATCGTCGAGGCCCAAAACGGCGAGGTCCCCATGGAGGAGCTGCTCGACACCGACCGCTTCGACTTTATGCGCGCCTACAACTCCGCCGCCTGGATCGAGGCCATGGAGCATCCCGAGGAGCACGACGACCCCGAGGTGCTCGAGTACGACATCGAGACCTTTGTGTACTCGCGCCGCAAGCCGGTTGACCTGCAAAAGTTCACCGATTTTGTTGAGCAGGAGTGGCCCGACGAGGTCATTCGCGTCAAGGGCCCGCTGTGGCAGACCGGCGATCCGGACATGTGCTACATGTTTGAGCAGGCCGGCCACCAGATGCGCCTGATGGAGAACGGCCTGTTTGTCGACTCGGCGCCCGAGGGCGAGAAGCAGAAGATCATCGACGAGAACCCCGAGATCATGCAGATTTGGGACGACGAGACGGGCGACCGCATGACGAGCCTGTGCATCATCGGCCGTCACATGGACAAGGATGCGCTCATCGCCTCCCTCGATGCCTGCCTGACCGACTGGCACCGCGCCTAGGTTTATCCAAGCGGACATTTTTCCGCTACGTAACCGCCAAACCACCACGAAGGTGCCTGTCCCCTTCGTGGTGGTTTTTCGTTCTGAGCCAAGGAGATTCATGTTCAACATTGTGCTGTATGCGCCCGAGATTCCGGCCAATACGGGCAATATCGGCCGCACCTGCGTGGTTACCGGCGCCCGCCTGCATCTGGTGGAGCCGCTGGGCTTCTCGCTCGACGACAAAACGGCACGTCGCGCCGGCCTGGGCTACTGGCAAAACTTGGACGTGACCACCTATGCCAGCTGGGAGGATTTCCTTGCGCGCAATGGCCTCTCCCCTGCCGACGAACGCCTGCATCTGCTGACCAAAAAGGCACGCCGCACCTATGCGCAGAGCACCTACCGCGACGGCGACTACTTGGTCTTTGGCAGCGAGAGCTCGGGCATTCCCGAGCCGCTGCTCGCCGCGGCGCCCGAGCGCTGCGAGCGCATCCCTATGCTGCGCGATTGCGACTCGCTCGATAACGCCGAGGCCTGGGAAGCCCACGAGGAATCGCTCGGGCATACCGAGGACGGCCACGAAGCCATCCTTCGGCAGGACATCTGCGGCAACTTCGTCAATCCGGACGACTACCGCATCAGCGCACTCAACCTCTCCAACAGCGCCGCCATCGTCCTCTACGAAGCCCTGCGCCAAACAGGCTTTCCGGGAATGTGACAAAGGAACTGTCCCTTTGTCACATTCAAGCGCCGCGCCGATGGCGCACACGCCTAATTGATGCTCTAGATAAAGAGCCTCACTTTTAATCAGAATTAACTAAAGTAAAATGAAGTTAAACGGCGGTGTGAAAGGAGAGCCTTGTGGAATATCTCGAGAACCCGTTTACCCCCAGTTTTGGTGAGGTTCCCGCCCATCTCGCTGGCAGACAACAGATTATTCGGGATTTGGACCGTGCCTTCTTGAGCCAGCGCAGGCGCCCAGAATTGACCTCGATCTTCTCAGGCGCGCGTGGAACCGGTAAAACCGCTCTCATGTCGTCGCTCGCGACAAGGGCGGAATCCCACGGCTGGATAGCCGTAAAGACGACCGCGCTCCCGGGAATGCTTGAGGAACTCGAGTTCGGGGCGAAACGCGCCGCAGCCCATCTCATCGACCCGTCCAACCACTTCGAAGTCACCGGCCTCGGAATTGCACCGCTCGGCAGCATCGAGGTCAATCGTGTCCACGATGCCTCAACCTGGCGTTATCGCATGAGCGACATCATCGACCAGCTCAACGAGGCGGGCACCGGTCTGCTCGTCACGGTTGACGAGGTGGACCCGACACTCGACGAGATGATTCAGCTCGCAGCGACGTATCAGCACTTTGTGACCGATGGGAAACGCGTCGCCCTGCTCATGGCGGGACTTCCCAACAACGTCTCGACGTTGCTGAACCACAAGACGGTCTCGTTCCTTCGCCGCGCCCAACAATATCATCTGGGTCGCATTGCCGACTATGACGTACGCGAGGCCTTGATTCGCACGATCCAGGAAAACGATCGCTTGGCAGATGCTGAGGGAATCGATAGAGCCGTTCGCTCGATCTCTGGTTTTCCCTTCCTATTGCAACTCGTAGGCTACCGTGCCTGGGATCTCACAAGCGATTCGAAGGAGATCTCGTCACGCGACTTTGACCTGGGAATCAAAATCGCGCGCGACGAGATGGACAACCGAATCCTCGCGGCAACCTATCGGGAACTCACTGCAGAGGACAAGCGATTCCTCATCGCCATGCTCGATGACGAGGAAGAGTCCACCACCGCTGACCTTGTCGAGCGCCTTAGGCGTTCGCCGCAGCAGGTCTCCCGCTACCGACGCCGCATGATAGACGCCGGCATCATCGGGGAGCGAGGACGAGGGCTCGTCGCATTTGAATTGCCATTCTTCCGCGACTATCTCTCCGCTCAGTGCGTGAAATAGGCATCAATGAGGCAAAGGGACTGTCCCTTTGCCTCATTGTCTATAGGTAGCGGCCAGTAACGCTCTTGGGACAGGCAGCGATATCCGCCGGCGTGCCGGCGCAGACGATTTGCCCGCCGGCGTCGCCACCGCCCGGGCCCATGTCGATCACATAATCGGCGTTACGGATAAGGTCGAGATCGTGTTCGATCACGATAACCGTGGCGCCCTTGGAAACAAGGCCGTCGAACACACTCAGCAACACCTGAACATCGAGCGGATGTAGTCCGATCGTGGGCTCGTCGAATACGAACACGGCATCGTCCTGCACGCGGCCCATCTCGCTCGCGAGCTTAAGGCGTTGTGCCTCGCCGCCCGAGAGCGCCGGCGTGGGCTCACCGAGCGTGAGATAGCCCAAGCCTAGGTCATGCAAGGTCTGCAAGCGCGCCTGGACTTTCTTGAGTCCCACCGTGGCGTCGAGGGCCTCGTCCACACTCATGTCCATGAGCTGCGGCAACGTAAGCAAGCTCCCGTCCTTGCCCTCGCGATGGATATGCGAGGCGGCCTCGGCGTAGCGCGAACCACGGCATGCCGGGCAGATGATCTCGACGTCGGGCAAAAACTGCACGTCGAGCGATATCGAGCCCGTGCCGTCACACGTAGGGCAGCGCAAGGCGCCGGTGTTGTAGCTAAAGGCGCCCGCCTTGTAGCCGGCTGCCTTAGCCTCGGGCGTACGGGCGAAGGCGCGGCGCAGCTCGTCATGAATGTCGGCATAGGTCGCTACCGTCGAGCGTACGTTGGCGCCGATGGGCGTAGCGTCAATCAGATTTGCGCGGCCAATGCCCTCGGCATCGACCCAACGCACGTGCCCCGGCAAGCGCTCGCCAGCTGCCTGCGCCTTAAGTGCAGGAATGAGCGTCTCGAGCACGAGCGTCGTCTTACCCGAACCCGAAACGCCCGTTACCGCGACAAGGCGGCCGCGCGGGATATCAACCTCGAGCGGCTTGACGGTATGGATGGCATCGGTTGCCATGCGGATATGTCCCTGGTCGAACATTTCGTCGTCAGTCACCTGCGGACGCAAGCGCTTGAGCTCGGCGCGCAAAAACGGCGCGATACGGCTGCCCTGCGATTGCTCGACCTCGTCTACCGTACCAGCGGCGATTACACTGCCGCCGCCTGCTCCGGCAACGGGGCCCATCTCGACCAGATAGTCGGCTTCCGCCAGTACGCGCGTATCGTGGTCGACAACAACCACGGTGTTGCCGTCATCCACCAGATCGCGCATCACGCCCACCAAGCCGTCGACATTGGCGGGATGTAAGCCGATCGAAGGCTCGTCCAGCACATAGAGCACGCCCGTCGATCGGTTGCGCACCACGCGGGCGAGCTGAACGCGCTGGCGCTCACCCGTGGAGAGCGTGGCACCAGCGCGGTCGAGTGAAAGGTAATCGAGACCCAGGTCGACCAGACGACGGGCCACGCTCAAAAACGAATCGCAGATATCCGTCGCCATGGGCCGCATCTCGGGCGGCAAGGATGCGGGCACCCCGCGCACCCACTCAACCGCATCGCCAAGCGTCATGGCCGCGGCCTGCGCCAGATTGATACCGCACACCTGGGGCTGGCGCGCAGCCTCGGAGAGACGCGTGCCGCCGCAATCGCGGCATGCTCCCTCGCGCAAAAAGCGCGCAACGCGTTTGAGGCCCTTGTCGTCCTTAACCTTGGCGAGCGCATTCTCGACGGTATAGACGGCGTTGTAATAGGTGAAGTCGAGCGGCGTGGCACCCTCGCCGTTTTTGGGAACGTAGAGAATGTGCTTCTTAACCGCCGGGCCGTGGAACACGATGTCGCGTTCTTCAGGCGTGAGCTGGTTAAACGGCACATCGGTGCGCACGCCCATCTCGCCAGCCACTTGCTTCATCAGATCCCACATGAGCGTACCCCAGGGAAGCACCGCGCCCTCGTTGATAGTCTTTGACTCATCGGGCACCAGGCTCGCTTCGTCCACCTCGCGCATGACACCGGTGCCGCCGCAGGTGGGACAGGCACCGCCGCTGTTAAAGGCAAGGTCCTCGGCGCTCGGCGCGTAGAACTCGCGACCGCATGCAGGGCACGTGAGCGACAGGCCCGCAGCCACGTTAAGGCTCGGCTCCACGCGCGCCCCGCAGTGCGGACACACGTGATGGGCGCAACGGCTAAAGAGCAGGCGCAGGCTGTTGTTGAGCTCGGTCATGGTACCAAAGGTCGAGCGCACGCCCGGCACGCTGGGGCGCTGATGCAATGCGAGCGCCGCCGGTACGTGCAATACCTCATCCACCTGGGCGTGTTCGGCCTGCGTCAGGCGACGTCGAGTATAGGTGCTGAGCGCTTCCAAGTAGCGGCGCGAACCCTCGGCATAAAGAACCCCCAGTGCCAGCGAACTCTTGCCCGAACCCGATACGCCGGCAATACCCACCAGCTTTCCCAGCGGAATATCGATATCGATGTCTTTGAGGTTATGGACGCGCGCGCCGCGTACCTCGATAGCCTGCGGGCTCATCTTCTGTTCCGTCACCTTTATCACCCTACTCATGCCATAAAACTCGATCGCGAACGTACGCGCCCAGCATGGGCACGGTAAATCGGACGAGGCCGTATCCGGCAGCCTCGATGACACGCTCGCGAATCAGGCTTGCGCGATATTTGCTCGCCCAGCTCTGGGTGCGATCGCAGCGCTCAATGATATCCGCCATGCGAGTCGGTTTGCCCTCGTCAACCGCCATGGCCTCGATAAAAAGGCGCTGTGGACTGCGCAGCCCGTAATATAGAGGCGCGTCAACCGCTTCGTAGAACTCGGAGACGGCATCCGCATGGCCATCCTCGACATCGTGCCTTTCGATGACTTGCGAGCCACGCCGGACAGCAGAGCGCCACATGTAATAGCCCACCAGCTGAACCATATAGGGATGCCCCATGCTCTTGTGTGCCGCAAGATCCGCCGTCCCCGCGTCAACGTAAAGACCAGCGTTTTTGACCGTCTGGATATATGAATCGCGCACCTTGGGCAAAGAAATCGCCCCCAGCGTACGCTGCTGGGCACGCCGCAAAAACGTCACGCTCGGCTCTTCGAGCAGATCGTCAACCATACTGGGTAAGCCGGCAAACACCAGCGCAAGACCGCGCTGGTCGCTATCGGACAAGCCCGTGGCATCCTGGTCTCCGAGCACCTGCTGATAGAGAACGGCAAGGGCCGCCAGCTCCTCGATAGACGCCGATTGTGCCTCGTCAATCGCAAACAGCATGCCTTTGCCTGGATCGAGCTTCTTAAGGCGCTCGTTGACCAGCCCGCGCAGCGTTTCACCCTTTGCACGCGCCGCCTCGACCGACATGCGCCCGAATGATGGACTGAGTTCCATTGACGTCACAACGGGTTTATTCGAGCGAAGTGCATCGGCCAAGCGGTCGCATAAGCCAAGCGAAGCGGAATCGGAGACAACCGCCCATCCGCGCTCATTGGCTAGACGTTGCAGCTCCCGCAGGAGAACCGTCTTGCCGCAACCGCGGTTTCCCGTAATGAGTATGAGCCTGCCCGGCGCTCCGGCGCCGTTATCGAGCCCTTCCTCGAAATCTTCGATGACCGACTCGCGACCGATGAGTATCGGAGGCCGCTTGCCAGCCGTGGGCTTAAAGGGATTTGGATTCATGTCGGCCTCCTCGGATTGGCAAACCTTGGCAATAGTTATACCAACTTGTACCGAGTTATACCAATAGCATGTGACAAAGGAACTGTCCCTTTGTCACATGTGGCCGAAAAACTCGGCGTCTGCTGCTCGCCAGGGGCGAAAGGTGGCGGGATCGACCTTTACGTGCGCCGTGGCGGGGACGTCGTGCCACTTGACGGTGTAGCCGGCGCCATGAGAGCAGAAGACCGAGTCGGGCGTATTGGGCAGATCGGCCTCGGGCTTATAGGCGGCCGCCTCAATTACGCGCTCAGCATCATGACAGGGCGCGTGGCCGGCAAACTCCAGGTACAGATGCCCGCGGCCACTCGTATAGGCAGCCACCTCCAGCGCGTAATCCTGCACTTCGGATGCCGGCACGCGGCCCATGAGCTTGGCGCGGTCTCCCGCCATCGTCGGCGGCTCGTACTCGGCACCCATACGCGTAGCATCCGAAAGCGCCCGGCCCACACACTCCCCCGGCACCTCGAGCTCAAAGTGGTACCACGGCTCCAACAGCACCGCCGCGCCCGCCTCACGCGCCTGCATGAACCCCTGGCGAATCGCGCGGTACGTGGCCTGGCGAAAATCGCCGCCCTCGGTGTGTTTGGCATGCGCACGGCCGCCCGTGAGCGTAATGCGCACATCGGTGACGGGCGAGCCAGTCAGCACGCCCAGGTGATCGCGCTCCATGGCGTTGGTGAGCGCCAGACGCTGCCAGTTCAAGTCGAGCTCGTCAGTCGAGGTCACGGTGCCAAATTGCACGCCCGAGCCCGCCGGTAACGGCTCCAAACGCAGATGTACCTCGGCATAGTGGCGCAGCGGCTCAAAGTGGCCCACGCCCTCGACCGGCTGCGAAATAGTCTCCTTATAGAGAATGCCGCCGGGCTCAAACGCAATCGAAAGGCCAAAACGATCTGCCAACACCCGCTGCACGACCTCGAGTTGCACGGCGCCCATCAGCTGCAGGTGAATCTGCTCCAGATGAGTATTCCAGCTTACGCCGAGCATAGGATCTTCGTCCGCTAACTCTGTCAGTGCTTTGAACACCGCGTGGACATCGTGTTCGCCCGGAAGCACCGTATAGGTGAGAACCGGCGCAATGACAGGCGCATCGCCCGCGGGCTCCGCACCCAGGGCGTCCCCTGGGCGAACGTGCGCAAGACCCGTCACGGCACAAATACCGCCAGCGGCAACTTCTTGGGCAAGCTCATACTTCTCGCCGTTATAGATGCGCACCTGATCGACCTTCTGCTCCCATGCCTCGGCACCGGAACGTCCGCTAATCATCTGCTTGGCATGCAGCATGCCGCCCGTCACCTTGACCCAGGCAAGACGCTCGCCACGCTCTCCACGACTCACGCGGTAGACACGCGCGGCGAACTCCTGGGGCCATGTTCGCTCGCGCATCAGAGCACATATGCCGTCGAGCAGCTCTGCCACACCCTGGTCCTTGAGCGCCGATCCCGCAAAGCAGGGAAACAATTTGCGCTCGGCAACCATGCGTGACAGCATTGCGACAGAAAGCTCACCCGCCTCAAGAAACTCCTCGAGCGCCGCCTCGTCCAACGCAGCAGCGTCCTCCTGAACGGAGCCGCCCGCCAGCAGTTCGCTGGCATCCAGGCAGCCCTCGGAAAGACGTTGCCCAAGTTGTGCCAGCAAAACATCGCGGCCGGGATTCTCCAAATCGATTTTGTTGATATAGATGAACGTCGGGATGTCATAGCGTGCAAGCAGGCGCCACAGGGTTTCGGTGTGCCCCTGCACGCCGTCGTTGGCGCCCACAACTAAAATCGCGTAGTCCAGCGCGCGCAATGTGCGCTCCGCCTCGGCCGAAAAATCGACATGCCCCGGTGCATCCACGAGCATGACGTGGGTATCGCCATGGTCGAGTACGGCCTGCGACGAGAAAATCGTGATGCCACGCTCGCGCTCGATCGCGTCAGTGTCCAGATGCGAATCACCATCGTCCACGCGGCCGCGCTTGCGAATGCGACCCGCGTTGAACAGCATGGCCTCGGCCAGCGTGGTCTTGCCGGCATCGACATGCGCCACAATTCCAACGACCGCTTGCTTCGACATGGCTCTCCTCTTATTGCAAGCCCATCGCACGCGGCAACGGGCATCCTCGTTCCACACTGGATGATACAATTTACGGGCCGGCGGGCGAAGCGGGCCCTATCCCCCGACCGAGCTCATCGCCCCGCGTTGCCGCGCGGCGATTTTCGTAGGTTCGCGCCTTGCGAAAGCCGGCACCTCCCTTTTTTGTCTGCCCGGGGTCATCTGGGACGGTAGCAACGCGAGCCCCACAACAACGCGTTTTACCAAAAATGGCCCCACTCGGGGCCATTTTCATTTCGGTGAAACGCTGGTATGTGACTCGGCCTTTATGCCTCGCGCAGCCAATCAAACGCGACGCGCGGCGTACCGTCCGACACATATACGATACCGGCGCGCTTAAACCCGGCCTTGGCGATGGCTCCCTGCATGGGCAGGTTGTCCTGATGCGTGTCGATGCGCAGGTGATCGGCACGCTCCTTGGCAAAGGCAAACATCGCAGCCGCGATACCGTGCACGGTGCCATCGGACGCCACACGGTGCAGCACGGCGTACGGAGTGTCGCTGCGCCATTGACCATCCTCAATTACGTCATAGCACTCGTCCGGGCCGGGCAAAAAGGCAAACGTCGCCACCACGCGGCCATCGACTTCGCACACATAGCTGCCACCGGCGGCGATATCGGCAGCCAGTTGCTCGGCAGAAGGCGTGCCCTCGGGCCACTGTGTGGCGTTGCCATGCGCGCGCATAAAGGCGCGGGCCGCGTCATAGATAGCCATGACAGCGGGAATGTCGGTATCGAGGGTTTTTCTGATCATCACGCGGCGACCTCACGTTTATTGGTATCACTTTGATTGAGCAATGATACCAACGTTTGGAGAGGGGCGCGATGCAGATGGGGAGCAAAAAGCGAGCCGCCTGGTCAAAAGCAAAAAGCGAGTTTTTGAGCACTGCCACCGGCGGCGATATGAGCGACCTGTTTGCACGCGAGGACGAGCGCCGCGACGCCCTGGACGCCGAGCGCGATGAGGCCTGGCGCTACAAGTCGTGCGAGCGCAAAAACCGTTACGACACGCGCGCCGAGGCCGAGGCCGTTATGGCCGACTGCGAAAACCGCGGGCGGCGCGGTTTGGCCTGCTACAAATGCGAATACTGCGGCGGATGGCACCTGACGTCGCACCCTTGGAAATAGGCGCCGCATCGGCACGGCATTGACGGAGCGCCAGCCATCGCACGCAAGCTACGGGCGCGGCGGCACCAAAACATCGTAACGAACGGCCTTGCCCGCAAGTTGATAGCTCGGCTTAACGCCGGCAAGCAGTGGCCCCTTCACCGGCCGCTTGATAACGACCTTGCGCGGATGCACAGCAAGCGCCGCCTCGACCAGCGATTCCTCATCGGTACATGGCTGTTCCAGATGGTGCAAGAGTTGGAACTTCTTTTTGACCGCCGCACTTTTGGTGCGCTCGGGAAACATGGGGTCCAGATACACCACGTCGGGGGCGGCAAGCTCGCCCCGCCCGATCAACTCAGCTACATGGCGAAGACCGGCAATGCTGTCCTCGCCCGCATGTAAGCGCATGCGCGCCACGGCTGTCGCAAGCGCCGGATCATCTGCCGCGCGATCCAAGGCATCCTTGAGGAGCGCCGCGATCACGCAATCCTGCTCATACAGATCGACGGCAAAACCCGCAGCCGCCAGCAGCAGCGAATCCTCGCCAAAGCCTGCCGTGGCGTCAATCGCCCATGGGCTCTCGATGCCTTTTGTGCGCGCGGCCTTTACCAACAGCTCTTGCTGCAGACGGCCCTGCTTGAGTCGCGGCAGCATGCGGCCAAAATCCGCGCGCAGCTCCATCGTGCCGTCGGTGAGCGTGAGGCCCTCGGGCTTCCCGATCAGCTCAAGCCCCGCGGCCCGAGCAACAGATAAGGGATCGACGACGCCCATGGACACTCCTTAACAAGCAAAACGAATACGCGGGGCACCGTTTATGTCAGCACCCAACCGTTCGCTATTGTCCCACATGCGACATGGCCCACAGCATCCCAATGCAAAGCACCGTCATCAATCCCGTGCACACGGCAGCGATCGCAGAATCACTCATGCGCCTTCCCAACGACCGCGGCTCATGCACTTGCCCTGCTCCGTACATCATGGCTCCTCCTTGAGACCAGCTCTTACCATGGACCCATCATCGCAGCGCCGCGCATACGCTGCCATCGATTTGACTTACGCCCAGCCTTCCTTTTTGAAAGGTTGGGCTTGGCTGCGCGGGCTCAATGCGCTTTCAAACGCATGCATCGCCGCGTTGAACTACAATGTGCTTCACCATATGTGCAGTACATTGGGTGCGCCAAGTTGGCGTACTCGTATCGAAAGGACCAGCCATGAGCTTCACTCGCAAGACTCTCAAAATCCTTGCTCTCATCTACTTTGTTTTGGGCATCGCCAGCCTCGTCACCGCCGGCGTCGGTATTGCCACGGGCGGTCTCGATTCCACGTACGGTTCGTACGCCACACTCGCAGCGGTCGTGCTTATCGCCAAGGGTCTCGTCGACCTTGCCGCAGGCGTCGCCGGTATCAAGGGCGCCAACAAGCCTTCGCAGGTGGACGGCGCGTTTAAGCTCGGTATTGTTGCCGCGGTCGCCACGCTTGCCCAAGCGGTGCTCACGCTTCCCGCGTTTGGCGGCGACGCCATCAACTTTGGCGCCTTTGTCATCGTGGTGTACGACCTGTTCTTTGTTCAGCAGGCACACGCCGTTAAGGCCGAGAACAAGGACCGCCTATAAGCGCTCGCTTCTCATAACCCCTGCAGCCAGGCAACTAAAAAGGGCCGATCGCGCATCTCCGCGGTCGGCCCTTTACGTTTGCCCAGATAAAACCTACCAAAATAAACCTGTCCCTTTTTGGCAGGTTGTTAGCTGTGGCGGTACTCGGCGATGATGAAGTCGATATCGGTCTGGAGCGTTTCCAGGTTTGCCAGGCGCTCTTTGTCGGCAGGGCGCGTGCGGTAGTAGTACGGCGTCATCTGGAACACCGCCTCGATATCGGCCTGGGTCTGGAGCGTAATATTCGCAGACACCCGCTGCGTTCCGACCAACTCGAGCTCGGTGGTCTTCGGCAGCTTCTCATCGTTAAGGTACGGCGTGTCGTAGAGCACCTCCTTGAGCCCAAAGAGATGACGGGCACCCGGCACCACGGTGTAGAGCGAGCCCTCGGGTGCCAGCACGCGGGCAAACTCGCGCTCGTTAAAGGGGGCAAAGAGCTCGGTCACCATATCGAAGGCGCCATCGGCCACGGGGACGTCCTTCATGTTGGCCACGAAATAGGTCGCATCGCCGCGCTTGGCGGCAAGGCGTACCATCTCTTTGCCCAGGTCGAAACCGTAAGCATCCACACCCGGCACCGCGCCCATGGCGCTGGTGTAGTAGCCCTCGCCGCAGCAAATATCGAGCAACGTCATGGGGCCGTTCGTAGACGCAGCGCACCCAGCCGCCCGCTCACGCACCAGCTCGACCATTGCATCGCGCAACGGCGCATAGTAGCCACGGTTTAGAAAGTCACGACGGCTGCGTGCCTGCGACTTGGGATCGCCCATGGAGTCGCCGCTCTTGGACGAGCGCAGTAGATATAGATAACCCTCGCGCGCACGGTCAAACCGGTGTCCGCCCGCACATGCGGCCCCACGCTCATCGTCCACCAACGGTTCATGGCAAACGGGACACAACAACATGGCAACTCCTTAGCGCGAACAACACAACGCCCACCATTGTCTCACGCCTTCCCCACCTAGTCATTGGGGACGTTCTTGAATGACTAGTTAGAAGAGATAAGGAGTGTCCCCAGCTGCCGACAGAAAAGGAACGTCCCCAAGTGCCGACTGGTTGCATTAGGAGTATCATCATCTGCGCAAATAAGCACGAAAGAGCATGTTAGAGATTGAGAGCGTATGGCTGACACCGTATCTAAGCACATTGACATGACCACCGGCTCGCTGTGGCGCAATATTCCCCTGTTCGCCTTCCCCGTGGCCGCCACGAGCATCTTGGAGCAGCTGTCGAACCTCATCGCCACGGTCATTATCGGTAACTTCTCGGGCGACCAGGGAACCCTCGCCATGGCGGCGGTCGGCTCCAATGTTCCGCTTACCAGTCTTATGCTCAACCTGTTTATTGGCATGTCGCTTGGCTCCAACGTGGTCATCGCCAACGCTATCGGCCGCAACGATCAGAACATGGTCAAACGCGCCGTCCATACCTCGATTTTAATGGCACTCGTGGGCTTTGTCGTCATCGCTCTGGGCGAGATCTTTGCCGAGCCCATGCTCGCCGCGCTCAACGTTCCCGCCGAGACCATGCCGCTCGCCTCACTCTATCTACGCGTCTTTTTGCTGAGCATGCCCTCGATTTTGCTCTACAACTTTGAGGCCGCGATCTTCCGCTCCGTCGGCATCACCCGCATGCCGCTGCAGGCGCTTGCCGTGTCCACCGTCCTCAACATTGGCCTGGACCTCATCTTTGTCCCCGTACTTCACTGGGGCGTCGCGGGCGTCGCCATCGCCACCGCCATCGCCTACACCGTCAGCGCCGCTACGCTCTTTATCCGCCTGCTCAAGACCGACTCTGTCGTCCGCGTCACCCCGCGTGACTTGGCTATCGACCCCGTCGCCCTCAAGCGCATCGTCAAGATCGGCCTGCCAGCCGGCATCCAAAGCGCCGTCTTTGCCGTAGCCAACATCATCATCCAGTCCGCCATCAACAGCCTGGGCACCGAGGTCATGGCGGCATCGAGCGCCGCCATGAGCTTGGAGTACGTATGCTACAACCTGCTCAACAGCTTTAGCCAGGCGTGCACCACCTTTGTGGGACAAAACCACGGTGCCCGCCAGATCGACCGCTGCACCAAAACGCTCAAGGCCTGCCTGGTCGAAGGCGGTATCGTCGCGCTCACCACGATCATCGTTATTGTCGGCCTGGGGCGCGAGATCTTGTCGCTGTTCAACAGCGATCCCAACATCGTCTCGATCGGCTATATCCGCGTGTGCTCGATCTTCCCGGCGTACGCCTTTAGCATGTTCTACGAAAACATGTCAGGCTACCTGCGCGGCTTTGGCATCTCGCTCACACCCGCCCTCATCACCATGATCTGCGTCTGCGGCATCCGCTTCTACTGGGTGTTCTGCGTGTTCCCGCACTTCCGCACCTTTGCGAACATCATGATGGTCTACCCCATCAGCCTGGGCACCACGGCGTTCTTTATGGTCGTGGCGGTACTACTTTGCCACCCGGCACGCACCTATCGCGCCACCCAAGCCAAAGCGACAGCCCGCTAAACACCGCACTCAACGCCACGACAGTCATTAATTGACAATATGCGAGCTCATATAGTCGATAAAGCGCCTCGTGGCGATAGGCATGGTGTCCCAGCTGCGCCAGGCGGCCACCACGTCGCGCGAGGGGGCATGCACGATGGGCCGCACACGAATATCGGCTCGCATGCCCTCCACAGTACGACGGTAGAGCATGCTCACGCCTAGGCCCTCCTCCACCATCGCCATGATGGTGTAGTCGTCAGTCACCTCGCTCGTCACGTGCGGCGACAGCCCATGCGCCGCAAATGCATCGAGCACCAGGCTCTGTTCGCCCTCATCCAGCAGTACAAACGGCTCGGACGCCAGGTCGGCGAGTGTCACCTTTTCCTTTGCCGTCAGCGGATGCGCGGCCGGCAACAATGCCACCAACTCGTCGTGATAGACCACGCGCTTCTCGAGCCCAGCGGTAAATCCGCGTGCCGTAAAGCAAAAATCAACCACGCCATCGTGCACCCACTGGGCGTTGCGCGTGTAATCGCCCTGCTTGAGGGTAAAGCGTACGCCCGGGTGCAGGGCTCCAAAATCGCGGATCACGCGCGGCAACACGGTTCGACTCACGTTGGTAAACGTCGCGATGCGAATATCAGTCGACGAAAGCCCCAGCAGCTCCTGCCGCTTGCCCTCGAGCTCGAGCTCGGCGGTCACAATCTGGCGCAGGTACGGCAGATATTGTTTACCGTCGCGCGTAAGCGAAACGCCCTGCTTTCCGCGCTCGATAAGCGTGGTGCCCAGCTCGCGCTCGAGCGCCTTGACGGCCTGGCTCACCGCACTTTGCGTATAGCCCAACTCGTCCGCCGCGCCTTTAAGGCTGCCGCGGTCGACCACCATACAAACAATCTGATACCGCGATGCCATCGTGCCTCCACATCAATGCAGCCGTAAAACGTTTTGCCAGCGCTTTTCGCGCCTACTTTAGCGTTTCTTAATCATACTGAAGATACATTCGCTTTACTACATCAACATCTGAGAGCAGAATCCTTTGTGCGAAACCGTTCTGTAACAAAAGGAGTCCCATGGATCGCAAAAAAGAAATCGCGCTCTCATTTTCCGTTCCCGTCGCATGGGGCTTTTCGTATCCCCTCATGAAGATCGGCATGGACAGCATGAACGCCACGAGCATCGTCGCGTTGCGCTGCATCATCGCCTTTGTGGCCTGTCTGCTGCTCTTCCACAAGCGCGCGTTCCGCATCAACCGCGACCTTATGGTTCGTGCCGCTATCATCGGCGCCATTATGGCAACCGAGCTCACCTGCATGTGCTTGGGCTCCAGCCTCACTTCTGCCTCCACTGCCGGCTTTTTGCAGAGCCTGACGGTCGTGATCGTGCCGTTTGCCAACGCCGCCCTGCTGCGCCGCGCCCCCGAGCGCAAGGTGCTCATCGGCACGGCTATCGTCACCTGCGGCATGCTGCTGCTCTCGGGCGCCGACTTTACCAGCCTGAATCCCGGCGCGATCATCATGCTGCTCTCGGCCTTTATCTATGCCAGCCACATTATCGTGGCCAAGCGCTTTGTCGAAGAAGTCGATCCGCTGTCCCTGGGCGTTTGGCAGCTGGGCTTTGGCGGCCTGTTCTCGGGCATTGCCGCATGCGTCTTTGGCGGTTTCGCACTTCCCAGTACGCCCAGCGAGATCGTGGTCGTCGTTGCCCTCGCGCTCATCTGCTCTGCCTACGGCTTTATCACCCAGACGCTCGTGCAGCCCCACGTGCCCGCCGAGACCACCGGTTTCGCCTTCTCGCTCGAGCCGGTCTGCTCCGCCGTCTTTTCGTTCTTCCTGGTCGGCGAGGTCCTGAGCCCCATCGCCTTCTTTGGCGCCGCCCTCATCCTCACCGGCGTCATGGTAGCAACCGTCGAGCTTCCGCGCCTCCGCGCACATGGACAGGCTCGCATGGCAGGAGCGCCCGAGCACGTCTCGTAGACCCCACTCTTCATACAGCCGCGGCATAAAGGCAACCGGTGCGCCTTTACAATAGATGCCAGCAGAGCATCTGACGTAAAGGAGCCCCATGGACGCCGCGACCCGCGACCGCAACATAGCAACTTGGTTGGGCGATGCACCGCAGCCGGTACGTGACACTACGAACCAGCTGCTCGAGCGCATCGCCCTTTTGCGTGCCGAGCAGACTATCTACCCAGCACAAGACGACATCCTCAATGCCCTCGCCTACACGCCGGCCGACCAGGTCAAGGTTGTCATCTTGGGTCAAGACCCCTATCACGGACCCAACCAGGCAATGGGGCTGTCGTTCTCGGTCCCCGCGACGCAAACCAAGTTGCCACCGAGCCTGCGCAACATTTACAAGGAACTCAAAGCCGATCTGGGTTGTCCCATTCCCGCCACGGGAGACCTAACCCCATGGGCACAGCAGGGCGTCCTGCTCCTCAACACCACGCTCACCGTGCGCGAGCATGCCGCGAACTCGCATGCCAAACTGGGCTGGAGCACGCTCACCGACTACGTTATCGAACGCTGCTGCCAGCTGCCCCAGTCGGTCGTCTTTTTGGCATGGGGTCGCTTTGCCCAGCAGATGGTCGAAGGCAAGCTCGTCGCAACTGGTGCGGGCAAGGCAACCGGCAAGTTCTGCCTGGCATCCACGCACCCCTCGCCGCTTTCGGCCAACCGTGCCACGGCAGAACTCCCCGCCTTTATGGGATCGCGCCCCTTCTCGGCAGCCAATCGGCTACTCGAACAGCACGGCTCGACCCCCGTCAACTGGACTTGCCTCGGCTAAAAATCGATACATCGAAAACGCGCCCGACGGCTTTCCATCGGGCGCGTTTCCTATTCGGGCCAAATAAATTGCGTGCGGCCGGCCTCGCCGCCATCGATCAACAGGCTCTGCCCGGTCATAAACCGGTTGGTCACGCCCACAAAGTAGATCCACTCGGCAATCTCTTGGGCAGTGGCCCAGCGCCTAAGCGGCGTGAGCTCCATAATCTGGCTCCACAGGTGTTCGTCTTCCATCACGCAACGGTTGAGCGGCGTGATAACGCCACCCGGGTCCACACTGTTGGCGATAGCCTGCGGCGCCAGACGGTTTGCAAGGTTCTTGGTGTAGGCGATAACGCCGCCCTTGCTGGCGGCATAGGCGGGAAACTCCGATCCCGTATGCCCACTCGCGGACCCTACATTGACCACGGATTTGATAGTCGGCGCCGGCTTGGCGGCAAGCCCCTCTCCCACAAAGGCGTAGCGCTCGGTCACGTTGATGGTGCCACACAGGTTGGCGGCAATGTCGTCGGCCGAATCCTGCGTACCGGCAACGTTCACAATCACCTGGGGTTCAAGGTCGCTTGGAAACGAATCCGACTCGCGGACATCAACAATCAGATGGCGGTAGCGCTCGTGTTCGATCGCCGCCGGCAAAAGATCAAAGCCCACGACCTCGTGGCCCTCGTCCAAAAAACGCTGCACGCATGCGGCTCCGATACCGCCCGAAGCGCCCGTGATCAAAACCCGCATACTTACTCCTTAGGCGGTTGCGTGGCGCTCGAGGTACTCGGAGCCCACGTTCTCGCGCTCCCAGCCGCGCACGACCTTGTAGCCCACGGGGCTCAGGAAGACCTCGCACAGCAGCTCGGCAACAGCGCCGGTCAGCGAGCACATTAGGACCTGCACCCAGGTCCAACCAAAGAACGTGTGGCTCACCACAATGGCGAAGACCAGGTTGTCGATAAACTGGCCAACACCCGTGGACACATAGGAACGGAAGGCAAAGCTCGCAAAGTTATTCTTTTTGAGCATATGGCCGAGCGACTGGTTGAGCGTGGAGTTAACCACGGCAGAGACGAGCATTGCCAGCGAAGAGCCCAGCACCACGTACCAGGTGCCGCCGATGGTGGCGTTAAGGGCGGTGTTGACCTCGATCATGCCCGTGTCGTAGTAGGCGCCCCACATGCCGGGCGTGAGCGAGCATGCCCAAAAGCACAGGCTCACTGCAAGGTTGACCAGCAGCGCGAGGATAGAGATTTTGATGGATGCCTTGGCGCCAAAGCGCTTGCAGATCATGTCCTGGCACAAAAACGAAACCCAGCTCACCACAAAGCCGCAATCGAGTGCCAGATACGGCAGGCTGATGAGCTCCTTGTTGGCCAGCAGGTTCATCATGATGACGCTCACGAAAAACAGCGAAACCGTTGCCGCGGGAATGCTCCGCAACAGGACCTTATAGTCCTCCATGACCTTCTTGATCATTATGTACTCCTTTGGTTTTAGGTTTAACGAGCAGGATATCGGACCCGAACTGCTCGGACGCCTCGGTCTTAAGACGACGGTGGGTATGATAGCCGCTCACACGGCATCAGGCAAGCAACCGGCGCGGCAGCCCCGCAGGGCCACCGCGCCGATGCGCTAAAACGCTACGTTGCCAAACTCCGACAGGATAAGGTCGGGGTTGTGGTCAGTTGCCCAATCCACGTTCCACGGGCTCGTGAACAGCAGCAGCTTACCGCCGCGCATGTCCTCGACGCGCAGCGTGTCGCGCGTGAGCGAAAGGCCCGGGATATCGATGGTATCGGGGTCGTTCTGGATCCAGCGGATGTCCGTATAGGGCAGCGGCTGGCGACGAACCTCAACACGGTACTCGGCCTTGAGGCGGCGCTCGAGTACCTCAAACTGCAGCACGCCGACCACGCCCACGATGACGCTCTCCATGCCGGCACCCAGCTCGCGGAAGATCTGGATGGCACCCTCTTGGGCAAGTTCCTCCATACCCTTGACGAACTGCTTGCGCTTGAGCGTGTCGACCTGCGTAATGCGAGCGAACATCTCGGGGGCAAACGTCGGGATCTGCGGATACTGCACGTGGCGCTTGCCGGAGCACACGGTGTCGCCGATGCTAAAGATACCCGGGTCGAACAGGCCCACGATATCGCCCGCGTACGCCTCGTCCACGATGGCGCGGTCATCGGCCATCATCGACGTGCCCGTGGCAAGCTTGAGCTTGCGGTTGCCCTGCACGTGGAAAGCATCCATGCCGCGCTCGAACTTGCCCGAGCAAATGCGCACAAAGGCGATGCGGTCGCGGTGGTTCTTGTCCATGTTGGCCTGGATTTTAAACACAAAGCCGCTAAAGTCGTCGCGGCAGGGATCGACCGGCTCGCTGGTGAGCGTATCGGTATAGGCACGCGGCGTCGGGGCCAGGCGCAGGAACTCCTTGAGGAAGGGCTCCACGCCAAAGTTGGTAAGCGCCGAGCCAAAGAACGCCGGGCTCAGCTTGCCGCAGGCCACGGCATCCAAGTCGAGCTCGTCGCCGGCGCCATCGAGCAGCTCGATATCGTCCATTAGGTTCTTATGGTTTTCCTCGCCGATAAGCTCGTCCATGGCGGGGTCGCCCAGCTCGGCCTCGACCTCGGCGACCTTCTTGGTGGCGTTGGCGTGGCCGTCGCCCTCAAAGGCGATAACGCGACGGGTCTGACGATCGAACACGCCGCGGAAGTTGCGGCCGCTGCCGATCGGCCAGTTCATGGGATACGTATTGATACCCAGAACATTCTCGATCTCTTCCATGAGCTCAAACGGATCGCGAGCCTCGTGGTCGAGCTTGTTCACAAAGGTGAAGATGGGAATGTGACGCAGCGTGCAGACCTTAAAGAGCTTTTTGGTCTGGGCCTCGACGCCCTTGGCGCCGTCGATGACCATGACCGCGGCGTCGGCGGCCATAAGGGTACGGTAGGTATCCTCCGAGAAGTCCTGGTGGCCGGGGGTATCGAGGATGTTGACGCAGGCGCCGTTGTAAGTGAACTGCAGCACCGAGGAGGTAACGGAAATACCGCGCTCCTTCTCGATGTCCATCCAGTCCGAGACGGCATGCTTGGCCGAGCTCTTGCCCTTGACCGAGCCGGCGGTCTGGATGCTGCCGGTATAGAGCAGCAGCTTCTCGGTAAGCGTGGTCTTACCGGCGTCCGGGTGGCTGATGATCGCGAACGTGCGGCGCGACGAGATTTCATCCGACAGGCTTGCCATGCGGATCCTTTCTTGCATTGAGTGCATTACGTCGTTGTAACCGCACTATTGTAGCCGCGAAATCCCGCCATAGGGCACCTATCAGGACAAATTCATCAGATGGAGCCTGGGTAGCAGTCGATGGCGGCACTCCGCAGCAGTTTGTCTCGATCTGTAACATCTAGACGGTTTTTGAACCTCTACCTGTTACGGATTTAGACAAACAGGTGGGCGTCCCAGAAAGATCTCAATCTGTAACATCTAGCAGCCAAAATCTTCTCCAGTTGTTACAGATTGAGACAACCAGGTGGGGCCCGCCAGCAAAATCTCAATCTGTAACAGGTAGCCGTCCAAATCGGTTCCAGATGTTACAGATTGAGATGAATGAACGAGCGGGCAATCCGTATTTGCCTCTTGCAGAACTGTGCATAGTGTATATATACTGTGCTTACCGGTTATATACACGTGTAGCCCAACAGCTAAGGAGCCGCTGTGGACATCATCCTATCCAATTCGAGCGACAAGCCCATCTACGAGCAAATAGCCTCGCAGGTCAAAGCTCAGATCCTTTCGGGCGTACTCACAGCGGGAGCCAAACTCCCCAGCATCCGTGCGCTCGCGAGCGACCTAGGCGTGAGCGTCATCACCACCAAGCGCGCCTACGCCGACCTGGAGCAGCTCGGGTTTATCTGCACCGTGCAGGGCAAGGGCTGTTTTGTCGCCGAGGGCAACCAAGAACTCTTGCGCGAAAACCAGCTCTGCCATATCGAAGAGCTACTTGCGAAAGCGGCGAGCCAAGCCGAAGCCCTGGGCGTCACGCGCGACAAACTGCACGAGATGCTCGACCTCGTAGCCCCCGAAACCATGCAGTAGCCATCTGCAAGAAAGGCTATACCATGCAAAACCTTTTAGAACTCAAAGGTATCTCACGCCGTGTGAGCGACCGCTTTTCACTGCGCGACGTCACGCTCGCTGTGGAGCCCGGCCAGATCGTTGGCTTTGTGGGCGCAAATGGCGCCGGCAAGACGACGACCATTCGCGCCGCGCTTGGGCTTATCAAACTCGATGCCGGCGAAGTGCGCCTGTTTGGGCAGCGCTGTGGCGCCGACGCGCCCGATGAGACACAGCGTTGTCTACGTGCCCGTGTCGGCCTCGTGCTGGACACGTGTCCCTTCCCTTCCACGCTCAAGGTGACCGAAGTTGAGGCACTCGTAAGCCCGGCGTACCCCACCTGGAGCCACGACACCTTCGCTAGCCTCATCAACCGATTTGGCCTCGATCCCAAGGCAAAGGTCAAGGACCTCTCCCGCGGTATGGGCATGAAGCTGCAACTTGCCTGCGCACTCAGTCACAAGGCCGAACTGCTCGTTTTGGACGAAGCCACCGCGGGCCTCGATCCCATGGCACGCGAGGAACTGCTTGATGAGCTGCTCGCCTTTGTTTCCGACGGTCAGCGCAGCGTGCTGCTCTCGAGCCACATTACGTCCGACCTCGATCGCGCCGCCGACCGCGTCATCTGCATCGATAACGGCTCGATTGTGTTTGACCTGCCGCGCGAGGACATTACCGACCGCGCCGGCATCGCCCACTGCACCCAAGTGCAGGCCGCCGAGCTTATGGCTTGCGTCGAAGGCGCCCGTGCCGTCCACCACGCCTATAGCGTGGACGTGCTCGTGCCCAACCGTCGCGAAACGCTCGAGGCCTTCCCCGAGATTCCCTGCGATCGGGCAACCATTGATGACTATCTTCGCCTCATGCTGAAAGGGGCTTCGAAATGAAACGCGCCATTATGTCCGAGCTTGCCATCGTTCGCACGCTCGTCCCGAGCATCGCAGGTGTCGGCCTGTTCATCTTCGTTGTGCTGACCGCCGTCAGGGCATCGAATGGTGATTCCGATATGAGCGCCGCCGGCGCCTTCGCGATCAGTGCCATGTCGCCTATCTGGCCATGACGTCGCTGGCCGGGCTCGACAACCAAAACGGATGGGAGCGCTATCGGGCAACGCTGCCCACCTCACGCAAAGACATCGTCAGCGCACGCTACCTGTGCATCACTATTTTCTCGGTCATCATGACGTGCGCGGCCGTGCTGTTGAGTATCGTCGCCATCCCGATCTTAAACAGCGTGGGTATCCCCTCCACGGGAGAGACCGTCTTTGAGACCGCAATCGCCTCGGCAATATCGATGCTTTTCTCCCTCATGGCGGTGTTTTTGGTACTGCCTCTGTTCTTTCGATTTGAACACATGAAGGCGCAACGCCTATCCGTTGGTCTGTACGCTCTATACATGTGCCTTATCATGGTCACGCTAAACTCATTCAACCCCATCAGCAACCAGCTCATGTCAATGATTGCCGGGGCGAATCCCGATCCTTCCGTTCTTGGCTTCCTGTGCGCAGGAATTGCCGCGCTGGCAACGGTCGTCCTTGGCGCTGTCAGCTGCGCCATCAGCACCAAGGTCTACCGGGCACGCAACCTATAGGCAAGCGCGGTATCATTGGACATGCGCCATAGATCTGGCGTGGTCTTTTTTGAGGAGGCGCTCAACCCGTGTCGTGGGTCGTCGCAGCATTTGCGTCAGCATTCTCTGCCGGCATCACATCCATCTTGGCCAAATGCGGCATCAAGCAGACCGACTCCGATGTCGCGACGGCCATTCGCACCTGCGTGGTGCTCGTTTTCGCCTGGGCAATGGCGGGCATTTCTGGATCCATTGGAACCATTGGCAGCATCGAACCCAGATCCTGGCTCTTTCTCGTCCTCTCGGGACTCGCTACCGGCGCTTCGTGGATCTGTTACTTTAAGGCGTTGAGCATCGGAGACGTCAATAAGGTCGTACCGGTCGACAAGATGAGCACCGTGCTCGCCGCGCTGATCGCCATCGTGCTTTTTGGCGAGACGAGCAACCTTGCGGTTAAGCTCGTGGGAACCGCCGTCATTACCCTCGGCACGTTTTTAATGACCGAGAAGCAGCAATCCGCCGGACCCGAGCAGCAGCAAGACCGGACCTGGCTCGCTTACGCCCTCGGCGCCGCCATGTTCGCAGCACTCACCTCCGTCCTCGCTAAGATCGGCATCGAAGGCGTCGAGTCAAACCTGGCCACGGCAATCCGCACCTGCGTGGTACTGGTTATGGCATGGGCAATCGTGGCAGCTAAAGGCAAGATGGGCCAAGCCGTGCACGTAGACCGCTACGAGCTCGTATTTCTCGCGGCATCGGGCATCGCGACCGGAGCATCGTGGCTGCTCTATTACTATGCCATCGCCGCAGGCCAGGTGAGCGTCGTGGTGCAGATCGACAAACTATCGATTGTCGTATCGGTACTATTTGCGCGCTTGGCATTCAACGAAAAGGTCTCGCGGCGCAGCGCCATCGGTCTCGCCCTCATCGTACTGGGCACTGCGGCGCTCGCGGTTTGGAAGTAGCGCGGCCAGCAGCCGCTACATCCTCACACCTGGCTTGGGATGCCTGTACTGACCGTGGGATGCCGTGCGCTTACCGTGCGAGATGGCAAATTTGGGACAACGGTGCAGGCAACGAAGGCAGGCTGCGCACTCCGGCTTTGTCCAGACGGGAAGGCCGTCGCGCATCTCAATCGCCGCCATGGGGCAGCGCTTGGCACACAGGCCGCAGCCGATGCAGCGATCGGCATCGACGGCAAACTTGCTCGTCTGTTGCATGCGCGGCAGCCCAATTGCGTGATACGCGCACGATGCAAACAGAGGCACGCGATGACGCATCATGTTGCCCGTGCGGCGTGCCCGCACCGCCTCGATCACGGCATCAATCTGCGCCTCGGCAGCTCTATTGATACCCTCAACCTTTTGAGGGTCAGACAGGTCGAAAACAGGCGTCCAGGTATCGGGCATCTTGACGCTCATCGCCGCATCTAACTCGAGCCCACGCTCGTGCAGCAGGTCGCGGGCAAACTTGGCAGATTGGCCGGTCGTCGAACCGTACGTCGAAACATAGAACGTATAGGGGCGCTCGCCGCCCTTTGCACCGGCAGCAATCGACAGGTCGGCAGTCTTCAAAAACTCGATCATCGGTGTCGGCAGACCCCAGGCATACACCGGAGCAACAAATCCCAGCTGGCAGGGGCCTTCCGTCGCAACAAGGCGAAGGGCTTCGACATCAAAACGCTCAATCGACACAACCTTGTCGTCTGTCGCCGCCGCAATGCGACGCGCCACATGTTCGCTGTTCCCCGTCGCGCTAAAGTACAGGATCATCTCGTACCCCTCTGGAGTTGACTCGCGATTAACCGCGCTATTTGCGCAGCGGCTTGGGCAGTGGGATACCGGCGGCAATGGCTGCGGCGATGATCATGCAGACAATGCCCTTGAGCGGGAAACACATGAGCAGCAGGCCCACGACCATGACCGGCTGGCGCATGACCGCACCCATCGTCGATGCCGTGCAGACGGCGACGCAAAAGACCGGATCTGCGCCGGTGAGGATGGCCAGGCCGTAGCCCAGGCTTACGCCCGAGAAGATAACCGGGAAGAAGTGACCGCCGCGCCAGCCCAAGTTGATAAGAGCGGGGGTCAGCATGGCCTTGACCAGACCGGTCAAAATAAGCACGCCGGCGGGAATGGTCAGATAGGTTTCCATGAGCACGTCGGCCTGGGTCTCGCCGGCAAACATGGTGTAGGGCAGGACCGTGCCGCAGATGGCGAGCACCAGACCGGCCAGCATGGCTTTGACGACAGGGCGCGCCCCTATTGCATGGGCAAGCGCTTCGCTCGCGTGCTCAGAGACAAAGTACAGCCAGCCGCAGATTGTTCCGATCAGCGACAGAGGAATGAGCCAGGTAAGCTCCAGGTTGCCCACCACGGCGGCCTCGAACCTCGGCATACCCATGCCGCCGCCCATGAGCTGGCCGAGCAGCAGGTAGGTGCCCAGGCCGCCGGCAATCGCAATGCCGTAGACCACGGTCTTTTGCGCCTTGGGGAGCTTGATGGTGATCTCACCGGATTCGGAATCCTCGCCATCGCCGGCACCCTGGCCGTCAGCACTTCCGGCAAGCGGCGCCACAAAGCCAAACACGGGCGCGGTAAAGAGCGCCGTCAGGGCAGCCTGGGTGCCCAGCAGCGTGAGCTCCCTAAACTCGGCGCCAAAGCGACGCATACGGTCGCCGACCCAGCTGCACAGACCTGCGATAACGCCGGTCAGACCGGCCTCCGGTCCAATACTTCCACCAAACAGCAGCGGCAGCAATGCCGCGAGCGAAAGCTTGCCCAGGTTGTCGTACGGGTAGCGCCCGTCTTGCTTAACCTTTGCCATCACCTGGTTGAGGTCATCGGTCTTGATGCCCGTCATCTTTTCGTACAGGCCAATCACCAAGCCGCCCAACAGGCAAACGAAAAACGGGTACGGCAAAAAGCCAAACGGGCCGCTGGCGAGTTCGGGCGAAGAGACACCCAGCATATGCGGGACCTCGGTCCACAAATAATCAATGCCGTGCTCCATCGCAAAGAAGAATAGCCAGACTGCAGCACCCGCGAGTGCACCGGTCACGGCAACGCTGACCAAAAACAGCGCTCGGTTCGTGGGTTTGGCAAGGTTATCCATCGGGTCCTCCCGCAGTCAAAGTCGACATAGATACGTTTTATTGTAGAGCGAGCGTTGTCCGAACGAGCCAACCATCTGCGCCGCAAACGGCACCATTGGGAGTCATAGTGGGGCAGGCTCAAGACTTATCCGTTGATAATCGAGGCAATCTCGCGCAAATCGTCGGCAAAGTAGATGCCTTGCTGGCGCTGCGGGCTCGATAAGCCCTTATCGATCATATGCCCGAGCAGGGCTTTGAGGTCGTTGTAGTACCCATCCAGGTTATACAGAATGCACGGCGCACTCAAATGCCCCAACGACACGGCGGACATAACCTCGGCAATCTCCTCGAGCGTGCCCGTGCCGCCCGGAAAGGCAATGAACGCATCACCGAGCTCGATCATCTTGGCTTTGCGCTCGGCCATATCACTCGTCACGATAAGGTCGTCGATTCCGTCGTGCTGAAACTCGGCCTCGATAAAAAAGCTCGGCTCAACGCCCGTCACATGCCCGCCAGCATCGAGCACGCTATCGGCAAGCGCGCCCATCAGGCCCGACTTGGAGCCGCCGTATACCAGCGCGTGGCCATTGGAGCCAATCCAGTTGCCCAGCTCCTGCACCGCGGGCAGAAACGCCGGATCATTGCCGGCACTGGCACCCAGATACACGGTGATATTCATATTTGGTCCCCCTTGTTGTGGCGCACGACGTTCGTCTTAGCGCTGGCGTCGACGATACTCGCGCACGCGACGCGAAAGATCGGCGAGCTCGTCACGATCGAGCTCTTCCAAATGCTCAAGATCGTCCATAAAGCGCGCCATGGTGTCCTTTTGGCGCAGCTTGATAAGCGTATTGCAGTAGTTCACCGCCACGCCCGTGAGCATGGCGATGTAGAAGATGCTGATGACGCTCAGAATGACGGTAATGGCGCGGGCAACCGGTGTCTCGGCAGGAATGTCACCAAAGCCGATGGTCGAGACCGTCTCAAAGCTAAACCAGAGACCGTCGCCAAACGTAAGGGACGTGGGCTCGGACAGCCAGACAGCCGTCGAGCACAGCAGGTAAAAGATAAGAAACAGACCCGTGATGCGCGCAAAGCCGGCCTGTCGCAGTACGTCGGCAAGCGTCCTCAACCTGTTCATCGCGACCCCTTTTCCCAGACGTCCAATCTCGTTCGCTCGGTATTGTCCCACAACCGGCAGTTAGGGACGTTCCTTTTGTGCCGGCAGAAAGGGACTGTCCCCAACTGCCGGGCGGGAGCGTTTAGCGGTACAGCTGCCGGCTGGGCAGGCTGAGCTGGTATCCTTATGCGGTAATGTCTCGATTCGTTAGGATTGCATGTGAGAGCTTCCGCTGTCCTTCGTTCAGTTATATATCGCACCCTGGCCGTCGCGCTTGCCGCGCTCGCCGTACTGAGCACCATCATGCCCTCCCCCGCCTATGCCGCCAATACCGATCAGCAGGTCAAAACGGTCCGCGTTGGTTGGCTCGTCAACAACGAGGGCTTCCAGGACGGCACCCCCGGCGAGCGTCTCTCGGGATGGGGTTACGAGTACCTCCAGACCCTCTCGTACTACACACCCGGCTGGCAGTACGAATACGTCTCCGGCACCTTCACCGAGCTTATGGAGAAGCTCGAAGCCGGCGAGATTGACCTCATGCCAAACATCTCCTACTCCGAGGAACGCGCCCAAAAGCTGCTCTTTTCCTCGAACCCCGAGGGCACCGAGCGCTACTACATCTACGCCAAGCCCGATCGCGACGATCTGGCCAAGGGCGACCCCCAAGCGCTCCAAGGCCTTACCATCGGCTACAACCCCGACGTTATGCAAACCTTCGTTGGCCAGCAGTGGCTCGCCAACGAAGGCATTACCTGCACCTATAAAGAAATCGACACTGGCGGTGCCCTCTTTGGCGCGCTCACAAACGGCGAGGTCGACGCCATCATCATGAACGACACGCTCTCGTCGCCCGATGCGTCACCCATGTTCTACGTTGGTTCGAGCGACTACTACTTTGCCGTCCCCAAAAGCCGCCCCGACCTAAGGGACGACATCAATGCCGCCATGTCGGCAATCGCCCGCGTCAACCCACGCTATATCGACGAAGTCAAATCTAACTACTCGGCCCAAAACAGCGGTTCATCATCGCTCAACGGCCCCGAACGTTCCTGGCTCGAAGCAAATGACAACACCATCACGCTCGGCTACATTACGGGCAAACTCCCCTACTGCAACGAAGACGAAGACGGCAAAATGGAAGGCTCGCTCGCATCGCTTGCGACGACGTTGCACGATAAATTTGGCATTACGGTCAAAACCGTCGCCTTTGATAACTACAAGATGATGTCAAAGGCCCTGTCAAAGGGAAGCATCGACGTTGCGCTGCCGGTATACCGAGATTACTGGTTTGCCGAGCAATCAGGCGTTGTGCAGTCGATATCGTTGGGGACCACATCCCTCACCGCCATCCACACCGGAAGCAACCTGAACAAAGACCTTCAGAACATCGCCTGTACCAAATCATCGTTTATCAACCGAAATGTACTCGAAAGTCTGTTCCCCACAGCGACCGTGACCGAATGCCAATCCGACGATGAAGCGTTCGACGCCCTCAGGAAGGGAACGGTGCACTGCATCCTCGCCCCCAGTTCACGCGTAAAAACCATCGGCGACCGTTATGGTCTCGAGAACTGCGAGACGGCCGAGCTCCCTGACACCTGCGAGCTCTCGTGCTGGATTTCGCGCGGAAGGCCCGAGCTGCTGGGAATCATCAACAAGGGCATCATCAATGCCGGAGAATCGCTCTCCGCAAGCAATTACTCCTCCACGTCGTACACGGCCCAGGAATCCAACACGCTTCAATTCCTTTATCGCAACCGTGCCGCCGTTGCAGCTGCCCTCATCGGTATGTTGTCGGTCGGCATCGTCCTGCTCATCTGGGCACTCGTGCGCGCTCGAACCGAGCGCAAAAAAGCCGATGCCGCCAACGCCGCCAAGACGGCATTCCTCACGCGCATGAGCCACGACATCCGTACGCCGCTCAACGGTATCCTGGGCCTTATCGAGATCGAGGAATTGAAGGAAGGCGATATCCAGGTCGCCCGCGAGAGCCGTGCCAAGGCGCGCGTTGCCGCCAATCACCTGCTCTCGCTAATCAACGACATCCTCGAGATGGGCAAAATCGAAGACCGCAAGCTAACACTGGAGCATGCGCCTTTTAACCTCAAAGAGCTCTGTGACGATACACTGGTGCTGTGCAAGCTCCGCGCATCCAGTAACGGCATCACAATGCAGGACAATAGTCTGCCGTACGCCACGGGGCCATACATGATCGGCAGCCCCACCCATATCCGACAGATCATGATCAACCTGTTAGACAACAGCATTAAGTACAACAAGCACGGCGGCTCCGTCACCTTTAGCTCAAAGACCAAGCCACTCGATAACGGGCGCGCTCTCTTTTGCTTTAGCGTCTCGGATACCGGTATTGGCATGACGCCTGAGTTTTTGGCGCACATTTACGAGCCGTTCGCCCAAGAAGGCGACGATGCGCGCAGCAAGTTCCAAGGAGTCGGCATGGGCATGCCAATCGTCAAGTCGCTTATTGAACTGATGGGCGGCACGATTGAGATTTCGAGTGAGGTTGGCGTGGGAAGTACGTTCAACGTCCAGATTCCGCTCGATATCGACAAAGACCCTCAGGCAAGAGAACGCGCGGACGAGCAAGCAGACAGCTGCTCGCTTGCCGGCATGAACGTTCTTTTGGCAGAAGATAACGAGCTCAATGCCGAGATTGCCCAGGCGCTGCTCGAAAGCGAAGGCATTGTCGTAACTCGCGCCGCCGATGGCAACGAAGCGGTCGACCTATACGTTGGCCGTCCCGCCGGCAGCTTCGATGCCATTCTGATGGACATTATGATGCCGGACATGGACGGCTATGAGGCAACCCGCGCGATTCGCCTGAGCGAAAAGGTCGATGCAGCCGATATCCCCATCATCGCGCTCACCGCCAACGCCTTTGCCGAAGACGCCAAGGCGGCACACGACGCCGGCATGAACGCCCATCTGTCCAAACCGCTCGACTTTAACAAGCTCAAAAACATACTCGCCCGCATCAAGAAAAACGGATCCGTTTCGCTATAGTTTGTGCCCAACCACCACGCACGACCAGAAAGGAAGCCAACGATGTTTAGGCCCTTACGTCGAAAGAAACGCGCCATCACTGACGAGGAAGCACGCGAACTGCTCGCCACCTGCAAGCGCGGCGTCTTTGCCGTCAACGGCGACGATGGCTACCCGTACGCCATTCCCGTCAACTACTTCTTCGACGCCGAGCACGACAAGATTTATTTCCATGGCGCCAAGGCTGGCCACAAGGTCGATTCACTCAAGCGCGATGACAAGGTCTGCTTTACCGTTTACGGCAACGAGTGGTACAAGGACGGTGACTGGGCTCCCTACGTTATGAGTACCGTGGTCTTTGGCCGCTGTCGCCTGGCGAATGACACCCCCGCGTTTATCGAGGATAAAGTCCGCCAGCTCGCGCTTAAGTACTACCCTTCTGCCGAAGAAGTCGAAGAGGAAATCGCCAAGGACATTAAGGGCGTCCAGCTCTACGAGATTTCGATTGAGCATCTTTGCGGCAAGCAGATTCAGGAAAAGTAAGCCCCTCAGCAGGTCTGCGCCCAATGGTTACAGATGCCTTACCACACGGGACCTTCTAGCCGACTTGGCAGAAGGCCCCGCATGCAGCGCACACTTACCGTGCATTAAAAACGTAGCGGTCCAGGCGGTCGCACGCTTCCCTTACGCGCGAAAGCGGCAGCGCCAGATTCACGCGAATGTGGCAGGGCCCGTGGAACGGACGGCCATCCTGATACCCCACGCCCACGCGGGCGCCCTCGTCGAGCAGCCACTGAATATCACGGCCATGCTCGCGACACCACTCGGTGCAGTCCAGAAACACCATGTACGTGCCCTGCGGACGTGAAAACGCGACGCCCTTCCAATGTTTTTCTGCATACGTGCAGAAGTACTCGATATTGCCGGCAAGCACCTGGTTGAGCTCGTCCACCCACTCGTAGCCTTGCGGCTGGTAGGCACCGATAAGCGCATGCATGGAGAGGACGTTCATCTCGTTGTAGTGAGTCTTGTTGGACACGGCGCACACGCGGTCGCGCAGCGTCTCGTTATAGATAATGTGGTAGCTGCCGACCAGGCCCGCCAGATTAAACGTCTTGCTGGGCGCGTAGAGGGCAACCGTGCGCATGCGGGCATCCTCGCTCACCGACTGCGTCGGGATATGCTTGTGTCCCGGCAGGATGATATCGGACCAAATCTCATCCGAGATCACCACGCAATCGTGCTGGCGATAGATGTCCATGGCGCGCTCGATTTCGTCGCGCTCCCATACGCGGCCGCAGGGGTTGTGCGGCGAGCAGAACACCGCAGCATGAATGTGGTTTTGGGCGAGCTTGTGCTCCATGTCCTCAAAGTCCATGCGCCACACGCTCTGGTCGTCGAGCTTAAGCGGGCTGTGGACAATGCGATAGCCCGCGGCTTCGATGGACTTGGTAAAGCCGATGTAGGTAGGGCTGTGGACCAGCACCGCATCGCCCGGCTGGACATACGCGCGCAGCGTCGACACGACACCACCCAGCACGCCGTTTTCGTAGCCGATATGCTCCGGCGCCAAGCCCTCAACGCCGTTGCGGCGGCTCTGCCATTCGATGATGCGGTCGAAGTACTCGGGACGCGGATTGAAGTAGCCAAACATGGGGTGCTGGGCGCGCTGAATGATGTACTCCTGGACCGTGGGCACCGTGGCAAAATTCATGTCGGCCACCCACATGGGAATGCGGTCGAAGCCCTCGTCGGGTGCGTTCGGAGCCATACCGGGGATCTCGCCCCAGGAGTCAACGGCGATGGAGTCCATGCCGTGGCGGTCGATGATTGAAGTGAAGTCGTATTTCATGCTGGACTCCCGTGCAAAGTGATTGTTTTGGTAGGCGCTATTGTCCACCAGCACGGGCGGTTTTGGCATGAGGTTTGGAGCTTAATTTGACGGGTGCGGACGAATGGCTGGTTAGTCTTGTGCGTCGTTGACGGCGACTACGGTTAGCTGGGTTTCATCGACCGTAAACGATATGTCAAGCCCGGCGTAAGCCAAGTGGTAAATGCGGTTTGGCTCGTGCTTGCTGCCCGCGCGGCGCGGATCTTGGCGAAGAACCTCGACCAGACCGGGGAGCTTTGCGGGCGGGACCATATCCTGCAGCGCCTGCGGAAACTCAACATCGAGCTCTTGCCACGGAGCATCCTCAATCCAGCCGCCCGTTGCATCCGGGTGGCAGTCCGCAAACGGAATGTAGGGCTTAATGTCGTAGATGGGCGTGCCGTCGCGCAGGTCGGCCCCCAGCACATGAATGATGGGGCCATCGTCGGTGAGCTCGACACGATCGAGCTTGACGCAGGTAAGCCCGATGGGATTAGGGCGAAACGGACTGCGCGTGGCAAACACTCCCACACGCTCGGCTCCGCCCAGACGCGGCGGGCGCACGGTTTTCGACCATTTTGCGTTGGTGCCGGACCTGTCCTGCGTTTTAGCGTCGACGGCAATATCTTTAGCCGTGCCGCCGGGCGTTCCGTTTTCGAAGCGCCACAGCAGCCACAGGTGAGAGAAGGAGTCCAGGCCCTCAACCGCTGCATTGGAGGCAAATTCCGGCTCAAAAACGATGCGTCCCTGCAGATGGGGCGCCAAAAAGCTGTTGCGCGGGATGCCGAACTTCTGCGGCAGGTCGGTATGTATGTGTGCGATAGGTTCCATGCCGGTCATTGTACGGCATGGAGGCGTGAGGCGTTGCGCGCAATTCTTCGCCGCGGTCCCCCGTCGTGCAACCAACGGTTGCTTGGAAGGGCACCTGCCGCCGCGTATGCTTAAGCCATCAACCAGCAGAAAGGAGCCGTTATGGCCTTTGCAGAAAAGCTCATTGCCATCCGTCGCGCCCATCACCTTACCCAAGAGCAGCTCGCCGCCAAGCTCTTCGTCACACGCCAAGCCGTCAGCCGCTGGGAACGCGGCGAGGTCACCCCGGGTATCGACATGATGAAGCTCATCGCCGCCGTGACCGGCGAGCCCCTGTCTCATCTGCTCGAAATGCCCGAGCACTATTGCCAGAGCTGCGGCATGATACTCACGCCCAACGACTGCGGTACCGATGCTGCGGGCGCCGCGACAGATCATTACTGCAAGTGGTGCTATGACCACGGCAAGTACACCTACGAGACCACGATGGAGGCAATGATCGAGGATTGTGCCCCGCGGCTGGCGCAAAACACCGGCATGTCGCTCGACGAAGCCGTCTCGCTCATGGGCGCCGTCCTGCCGCAACTGGAGCGCTGGCGCACCGTGCAGGAAAACGAGGAGCGCTACGGCGCCGAAGCGCGGGCGCGCTATGGCGATGAGGCTATCGATGCAGCAAGCGAAGCGCTGCTGGACATGGACCCCGAGACATGGAACGACATGAAGGAACTTGAACGCGCTATTCTGGGCCAGCTCTCGATTGCCATGGGCATTGGCGACCCAGAGAGCAACGAGGCTCGTAAGCTTGTCGCGATGCATCGTCGCTGGATTGCTCTCAACTGGGGATGCGAGCCCCAAGACGAGGCGTACCTGGGCCTCGCCCACGGTTATCTTGCCGACCAGCGCTTTGTTGACTACTACGACAAGCCCTGCGCCACCGGAGCCACGGCGTTTCTGGTCCAGGCCATCGAGTCGTCACTGGTCCGCGCATAGACCGCGGCAGCTTTGGGTATTTCAATCGAAACCTCAACCGATTGGAGACCTATGGCTACTAATCATGAGCTCGTGCTCTACGTTATGACCGGCTGCCCGTATTGCATAAAGGTCAAGCGCTTTTTGACCGATAACGGTGTGACCGTACCCGAGCGCAATATCTCAACCGATTCCGATGCCGAACAGACGCTTATCACCGTCGGCGGAAAACGCCAGGTTCCTTGCCTGTTCATCGACGGAAAGCCGCTCTACGAGTCGAGCGACATCATCGCATGGGTACAGAAGAACCTGCTCTAGTACGCGCGTTGCAACCGGCCCACCCCAACCCATACGGCCAAACATGTACACCAGCATCCAAAGTCGACATTTTCCGACATCTTTGGATGCTGGTGTACAGCTTTTTGTGGCTAGTCATCGGGGACGTTCTTAAATGACTAGTCGTTAAAGAACGTCCATTACAGTCGAAATTGTCAGCCCGGGACCGTCTCGGGCTACGATTGAGGCGCGCCCAGAACGGGCCGCCGACCGGGCGCCCGCGCACCCAATGACTACCCAACGGCTAACTAGCCGTGGAAGCGGGCTATGGGCGCAAGTGGCTGCTCGCGAAAGACGCGATCGACGGCGGCGCGGTATTCGTCGCCCTTTTTGGTCTTGCGTACAAGCTTGTGAACGGTAGCGGGGTCGGCGAAAGCGCACTTGGCGTAGAACCACCACTCCTTCATACGAAAGACCGCATTGCCGCCAATCTCGTCCGCATAAGCTGCAAACAGCGTGTCGTGGAAGCGCCGCAGCTCAGCAGCCGTTGCAGCAGGCCCGCCCTTGACCATGCGAGCGAGCGCAGGATTCGCGAGCAAGCCGCGCCCCAGCATTACATGACGTGTGCCGGGATAGGCCTCCACCAGCGCATCCATGTCCTCAAGATCAAAAATGTCACCGTTATAGGCGACCGGAAACGGAGCACGTTCCAGCGTCTCGCCATAAAACTCCTTGCGCGGCGAGCCCGTATAGCGATCCTTCTGTACGCGCGGATGCACGATTAGCTCTGCCAACGGCATGCGGCAATACAGATCGAGCACACGCTCGTATTCGTCGTCGCTCTCCAGCCCCAGTCTGGTCTTTACCGATACCGGCAACGGCGACCGCTCGCACACATCGCTCAAGAACACCTCGAGCTCGTCGAGATTACGCAAGAAACCCGAGCCCTTGCCTTTGGCGACAACCGTCCCCGAGGGGCAGCCAAGGTTGAGATTGACCTCGCGATATCCCATGTCGGCGAGCACCTGTGCCGCCCACACAAACTCGTCCGCGTTCTTGGACATCAGCTGAGGCACTACGTTGAGCCCCTGGTTATTGGCAGGATCGATCTCCTTAAGCGCCTTGCCACCAAAACGGTTGCCAACCCGCGGCGGCGGCAAAAACGGCGTGTAATAGCAATCGAGCGCACCGAAGCACTCCGCATGCACGCGACGGAACACATGCCCGGTAATCCCCTCCATGGGGGCCAACGATAGAATCATCAACATCTACTCTCAAATCAATGCGGCAAAGGAGCCGTCCCTTTGTCACATGCATTATGCCTTGTCCTCGAGGCGGCCCACAAGGCGGAGGCGGTTACTTGACGCCAGCCAGCCCTCCGACCGTCCCTGTGCAACGAAGGTGAATGGCGTCCACAAGCAGCAAGTAGGCCGCCCCACAGCAGCTCCCTCGCTCGCCACTTTTCCCTTGGTAGCGGCTTCATGCTCTAAAAGATGGCGCCCACGATCAGGCGATCACCAGCAGCACGCTGTCGGCCGCCATGCCTGAACAACAGACACCCTCCACTCATCTATACTCAAGAGCGTATGCGCATCGCCCCCGAAAAACGATGAGAGCCGAGGCCCCATGCAACAGCTCACCGAACAAGAAAAGAAACGCATCCAGCGGTACTGCACGTACCCCAAGATCGCAGCGACCGCACTCGTCATGTCGTTCGTAGCATGCCTGTTGATGTTGCCGCTCCAAATGATCAACGATATCGCGTTCCACCAAAAGGAATTCCACCCCGCGGGCATATATACTGCCATCGCACTCACTGCAATCGAACTCGCCATCTTTTGCTATTGCGCTCTTGCGCCGCGCTTTGGAATGCAGGGCAAACAGTGGAAGGAGCTGCAGAGCAGGCTTGCAGTGGCCCAGACCAACAAAGACCGCTCCGCGGAGGTCGCCAGCGTGCTCGCCACGCAAGCTGCTGGCCGCCTGCTCAAGAACAGCGATAACGATCTCGCGCGCAACCTGGGCGGTGCCGCCGAGGTCGCCGGCGCCGTAGGGGCAGTCGCCACGGCGGCAGACGTGCTAGCCGAAACCTCGAGCAATGCCGAGGCCATGGCAAACGCATACGACGTGACGATTCCAAGCGTCAAGAAGCAGATCATAGCTCTCGCGGTGGTGCCCGCCATTGTGCTGCTTGGCGTCTACATCCCGCAGTTTGTCCAGGGAAATAACGAGCTTCAGGCAAGAAAGGCTGCAGCCACCGAGCAGCTCGCCATCGCGCAAGATACCTTGGAGCCCGTGTGCGAACGCGTCGCAGCAGACGACCCATACGAGTCGTATCACGACTACGGCTACCGCATTGTCGGCTATCTGCGCGATAATGACCTCGGCGCTCAAGCAGCCTATATCTACCTTTCTTTTGATGTAGACGGCACGCTCACGGACGTCGATTACGTCAGTCAGATCGACCCCGAGGCAAGCCTTGCAGACAACCTCGCCCGCGCCGAGCAGGATATCGCGACGCTCTGTGCCCCGCTCAACGGGTTGGACATTTCCGTTGCCACACCGGACCTCCTCACGCCATGCAGCCTGTCGGATGAATTTAAACAGACATTTTTAGCCGGATCCTTATACGAGGAGATCAGCATCAAGACGGAGGACGAATCCATCAAGTCGTACTACACCTTTGACACCGAGCCCAAGGAAGAGTTCGACGAATACACCCATCCGGAAATTAGGCTCATGCTCTCTGCAAAGGAAGACTAGCAGCTTACGCCCTAATTGACGCTCGCAAACGCCGCCTATATCTCGAGGTCTAATACTTTTCCCGAAAGTATTAGACCTCAATTTACAAGCCACTCAATATGACAAAGTGGCCGTCCCTTTGTCGCATTATTCAGAGCGCAGGGCTTCGACGGGGTCCTTCTTGGATGCGCTACGGGCCGGCAGCAGGCCAGCAACGACCGTCAGCAGCACCGAAATTGCAATGAGCACCAGCGCATCCTGCACGGGCAGGCTCATCAGATTGGGTACATGTTTGGCAGCAAGCGCCCAGGTATTAACCGGGAAGCTCACGGCCACCACGACGACAATGGCAAAGACGCCGGCGATAAGGCCCTCGATAAAGGTCTCGGCGTTGAACACGTTTGCCACGTTGCGCTTCGACGCGCCGATCGCACGCAGGATGCCGATCTCCTTTTTGCGCTCCAGTACGCTGATGTAGGTGATGATACCGATCATGATGGAGCTCACCACCAGGCTGATGCTCACAAATGCGATGAGCACCAAGCTGATGGTGTTCACGATATCGGTCACCGAGCCCATGATGATGCCCATGTAGTCGGTGTACGAGATTGCCTGCTCGTCGTGGCCGGCGGCTTTAACCTGCTTGTTGTACGCATCGATGTGATCGAGCACGCGCTCCTTGGCCTCAAAGTCGCACGGGAAAATCTTGACCGAGATGGGGTCTGCCTCGTCCGCATAGCCCAACGTGGTCAGATTGTTGTCATAGGTGAGCTTCGAAGCCTTGGCATAGCTCATCATGAGCGAACTCAGGTCCTCGGCGTCCATGTTGAAATGGATGGCACGAGCAAAGGCACTCGCATCCACACGCATAGCGCTCGCCAGGTTGGCAAAACTCGATGACATCTGCGTCGCCATCTGGCCCATGAGCCCTGCCGCGCCCGCCTTGAGCTGAGCTGACACCGTTGTCGCAATCTGCTCGCTAATTGTCTGCATCACCTGGTCCATTGCCTGCTGCAGATACGGAGCCAGCTGCTTTTGCACATAGTCGGTCATCGCCTGCTGGAGACGCTCTGCCAGGGCATCGCCGCCGAGGGCCTTGAGCTGGGCCAGGATTTGCTGGGCCGCGTCATCATGCTCGAGATACGTCGAGAATGCGGCGGCGAGCTTTGATGCGTCCTTAAGATCTTCGGGCGACAGCGCCTTAAACTGATCAGACTGCAAAAAGCCCTCAAACAGCTGGTTGGCAAGCGTTCCCACCTGCTGCATTTGCTCGGGCGTGAGCTCCAGACCGTCAAAGATGCCCGAGAAATCTGGGGCCGGCGCTTTGGCCATGATGTCGCTGAAGTCGATGTCCTTGCCAACGCCCGAAAGGTCAATGTCCAGCCCCGACAGATCGATGCCAGAAAGGTCGATACCGCCGGCCGCACCCGAAAGCGCAGGCGCATCAAACGAGAACGCGCTCTTAAGTGCCGCCTCGTCCACACTGAACATGCTGCCCAGGTCCACGCCTTGCTTGGCCTCGCCTTGCAACTCATCGAAAGACTTGCCGGTAAACACATCCGTCTCGGGGTGGGCAAGTTGCTCCTGCACAATCTGTGAATCGGCGGCGCGCTCCATAAGCTGACGAGTTAGTGCATGCGTGTAGGCAATGCCCGGGGTCAATGCGCTCGCATTGGCCGTCTCGTTAGGTCGCACCACGCCCACAATGTGCACGTCGATACCGTCGGCAACCTTGGCGGCCATAAAGTCGGCGTCACCAGACATGTCGGTCCACGTGCCAGTCTCTTCGTTTTTACGATAGGCATCGGCCGGCGACAACACCTTAAACGTCGTGGACAGCGCATCGTCGAAGGTAAAGTCGGTACCGGTCTCGGGCGCTTCGACCCCACCGTCGGCCGTCATGGCACTGTTAACCAGGTCGTTGAGCTCATCGATATCCAGCGCACCGATGCTATAGAGCGTGTAGTCGCCCACCGTACCGCGGCTCGAAAGCACCATCACGGCTTCGTTGGCAGACGTGGGCCAATGACCGGCGACGACATCGTACTGGCTGTCGAGCAGGCTCTGGTCGTCAATCATCTCGTTGAAGACCGAGGTTCCCATGGAGTCCATGCTCACCGTTGCCGCCGAGCTCGCGCCTCCGCTCATAGCCTCGGTCATAGCGTTGGGAACAAGCCGAACGGGCTTCTCGTCACCCTTGCCCGCACGATAGACAACCGGCGTCACGCCGTAGCCGTACTGGATAGCGTTGACTTCTTTATCGATGCCGTCGCCACCGGCATCGAGCCATGCCTTAAAGCTCGTCATGTCGTTGGACTTAACGCTCGCAAACATATCCTTTACGGCCGTGACCACGGGAATCTTATCAGTTCCCTGAGCCTTGCCGCCAGCACTGTCGTCGGACGAATCCGCGTTTTCAGGCGAGTCATCATCCGCAGCCCCCTGCCCGCCCATCATGGACGACAGGTCGTAGTCCTGCTTGGAGATCGTAAGCGGGTAGCTCGAGAGCGTATCCTCCTCGACCTTTTTGATGTAGCCGTTTACGCCATTGGACAGCGCCAGAATCGCCGCGATACCGATAATGCCAATCGAGCCCGCAAAGGCCGTCATGGCCGTGCGGCCCTTCTTGGTCATGAGGTTTCGAGCAGAAAGCCCCAGCGCCGTCACAAAGCTCATCGAGGTTTTGCGCGTAGGCTTGGCCTCGCGGCGCGTGGCGTCAGCGACACCGAAAGGATCGGAATCGTCGGTGATCTTGCCGTCCGCCAGGTTGACGATGCGTGTAGCGTACTGGTACGCCAGCTCGGGATTGTGCGTGACCATAATAACCAGACGGTCGCGCGCCACGTCCTTGAGCAGGTCCATGACCTGTACGGATGTCGTTGAATCCAAAGCGCCGGTCGGCTCGTCGGCCAGCACAATCTCGGGATCGTTGATCAGGGCGCGGGCGATGGCCACACGTTGCATCTGTCCGCCCGAAAGCTGGCTCGGGCGCTTGTTAACGTGCTCGCCTAGGCCGACTTTCTCCAATGCCTCGCGCGCACGCTGGCGGCGCTCGGCATGCCCCACGCCCGTGAGCGTGAGCGCCAGCTCCACGTTTTCCAAAATGGTCTGATGCGGAATGAGGTTATAGCTTTGGAACACAAAGCCGATGCGGTTGTTGCGATAGGCATCCCAATCGCGATCGCGAAAATCCTTGGTCGAAATGCCGTCGATCAGCAGGTCGCCAGAATCGAAATGATCGAGCCCACCGATAACGTTGAGCATCGTGGTTTTACCCGAACCCGAAGGTCCCAGAATGGCCACGAACTCGTTATCGCGAAAAGACAGGCTTACGTTGTCGAGCGCCACCTGCGTAAACGACTGCGTAACGTACCTTTTGCAAATACCTTTGAGCTCCAACATGGACGGCAACCTCTCCTGCGCAGGCACCCTGCCCGCTCTCCCCCGCCGTTCGTATTCGACGCGTTTGTCCTACTCTATCCCCATTTTTCACCGACACCAGTGAGGAATGTAGGGAACCGCATCAAAAAACGAACGGGACGGCGCCTAAAAGAAGAGGCCCCGAGCGGGACCTCTATATGGTGGAGATTATCTTGAAAGGCAGCAGACTACTCCGCACAGCGGCGCACGATCCTCGCCATGCTTTACGCGTTTTTTACTGCTCGCTATTCGCAATCGCCTGGTCGATAAGCTTGTCGAGTGCTGCGCGCTGCTCGGCGGAGCTGATGGCTCCCACGATTGGATCCCCTACGATGTTGCCGTTCTGATCGATGACATACGTTGTCGGGAACGAGAACAAATTTGACGTGAACTTACCGGCCTCGCTATCCGACTTGAACCAGATGTTCTTATATGTCACGCCCTTCTTGCTCAGCACGTCCTTGGCATCTGCGATCTCGCCCTTGTTGCCATCGAGCGTAAAGGAATTGACGCCCACGACCTGGCCGCCCTTCTCGGCAAGCTCCTGATTCAGCTTCTCAAGATCGCCCAGCTCGCCCACGCACGGCTTGCAAGTAGTGAACCAGAAGTTCATGACGGTGACCTTGTTCTTAGAGAACAGCTCGTCGCTGTTCACGTCGTTGCCATCCAGGTCTTTGCCCGTAAAGCTGGAGAACTTCGTCGCCTCGCTCGAAGCATTGGCACCAGCCGTCATGCCAGCGGTCGAAGCGTCGACGCTCTCGCCTGCGCTCGGCGTGCTTCCACAGCCGGGGAACTCCTTCTCCAAGCTCTCGAGCTTGTCCTCGATCTCCTTGATCTGCTGCGCACCAGCCTTGAGCGTCTTAAGCTCATCCGCCGTAAACTCATCCTTAGCGCCGTCGATGGTCTTGAGCAGGAAATCGCCGTAATTGCTGCCATCCTCAATCATTGCCGAGTCTTTATTTGCTGCATTGAATACCTTTTCCCACAGCGCGTTATCACTCGAAAAGATCTCGTTCTCCTTCTGCATGAGCTTCGCATACAGCTCGGCGGCCTCGTCGGCATTGGCCGGCTTCTGCGCAGTGAGTTCTGCGATCTTAGGATCGGAGCTCGCAGATTCGCTCGCATTGCCACCGGGCGCCGAACATGCCACAAGGCACAAGGCCAATACCGGCACCATAAACAGGGCCGCAATCTTAGAAAGCTTCATAGTCATTCCTCCGTTTTGTCGAAGCTTGTTTACTTTTTATCGGCGGTCAAGGGAAGCTTTTCCGCCGACACATCCAGGCCATAGCGATAGCTGATGGCATCGACGGGGCAGGCCCCGATGCACTTTCCGCACCGGATACATTCGGCATGATTGGGCGCGCGGACCACATCAACGTCCATCTGACAAACCCTTGAACACTTGCCGCACGAGACGCATTTGCACGCGTCGACCTGAATCCCCAACAAGGACACCTTATTCATGAGCGCATAGAATGCGCCGAGCGGGCAAATCCATTTGCAGAAGGGGCGATAGAGCAAAACGCTCAGCACTACCACGGCAATGAGAACGACAAGTTTCCAAGTAAAGAGCTGTCCCAACGCAGATCGAATGCCGGCATTGGCAATGGCCAGCGGAATGGCGCCCTCGAGCACACCCTGCGGACAGATGTACTTACAAAAGAACGGGTCGCCCATGCCCACGTCGTTAACCACCACGACGGGTAGCAGCACCACGGCAAACAGCAACACGACGTACTTGATGTACGTGAGCGGCTTGAGCTTTTTTGTCGAAAGCTTTTTGCCGGGAATCTTATGAAGCAGCTCCTGCAGCCAGCCAAACGGGCACAGAAAGCCGCATACAAAGCGTCCCAGCAGCACGCCGAGCAAAATGAGCGTACCGGTAACATAGTAAGAAAAGTTGAACTTGGATGAACCTACCACCGACTGGAACGACCCGATGGGGCACGCACCCGATGCCGCGGGGCACGAATAGCAATTAAGTCCAGGTACGCAGACTGTTTTTCCCGCGCCCTGATAGATGCCGCCTTTGGCAAAGTTTGGCAGGTGAATGTTGGTGACGAGCGTCGCCGCCGCCTGAATGAATCCGCGAAATCGAGCCAAAACATGCGACGCAGTGTTTTCTCTTTTATCCAATTCCGATACACTCCAAGCACAGCCTAATCGCTTTGGCCAGCACGGCATCCGCCTCGCCACGCATAACACCAAAGCACACCATGGCAATTCCGACGATCAACAAAGCGACCTGTACCACGGGTTTTACCGCTTTGAACAACCTGACCACTCCTTTCGTTACGCGACCATTGGACCATATCGACTATAAAATCCGTGTTAAGCGCGATTTGGAATGTGCAAGGAGACTGTTATGCGTATTTTGATCGTCGAGGACGAGCGGGCGCTGTGTGACGCAATCGCGCGCAGCTTGCGAAACTTGGCGTACAGCGTCGACTGCTGTCACGACGGACAGGGGGCGCTCGACCTACTGGACGTTGAGGCCTTCGACCTCGTGGTACTCGACCTCAACCTTCCCCGTATCAGCGGCATGACCGTACTCAGGAAACTTAGGAAAACTGACTGCGAGACTAAGGTACTGATTCTGTCCGCACGTGGCGAAGTATCCGATAAAGTTGCCGGACTCGATGCCGGCGCCAACGATTACCTCACCAAGCCGTTTCATCTGGACGAGCTTGCGGCAAGGATTCGCAGCCTTACCCTCAGACGCTTTACACAAAGCGACATAGTATTAACCTGTGGAAAGCTCCGCTTTGACACCAAGGCGCGCATCGCTTCCGTAGACAGCGAGGCCCTATCTCTTACACGCAAGGAAACGGGAATCTTGGAATACCTGATGCTTAATCAGGGGCGTCCGGTAAGTCAAGAGGAGCTTATCGAGCACGTTTGGGATAGCAGTGTGAACAGCTTTAGCAACGCGACCCGCGTTCACATCTCGTCGCTCCGCAAAAAGCTACGCAGCGCTTTGGGATACGACCCGATTCGCAATCGGATTGGAGAGGGCTACGTTATGGAGGATAGCGAATGAAAAGGCTTTCGCTGCAATGGCGCATAACGATTATGACGGCACTGCTGACGTGCGCAGCGTGCGTGCTGACGAACTGCCTGGTCGGCTATACGGGCATGCGCTACATGGATGCCATCGGCAGCAACATCTCGGCCTTTAACGCAACCGGCGAAGATTCGCCCCAGGCGTTCGACCCAACGAAAGCGACCCCCGACGACAAGGTCACGATCGTCGTAAACGACGCACAGGAGTCTTTTGGCACGACAACCTGGTGCATCACGGCTGGAGTCACACTCCTTGACGGCGTGCTGGCATACTTTGTGAGCGGCCGTGCGCTCAAACCGCTACGGGCTTTTGCAGCCCAGGTTGAGCGTGTGCAGCCTGACAACCTAAGCGAAATCAGACTCAGTGAAGATGTGCCCACCGAGCTACAACGATGCAGCGCCTCTTTCAACGACATGATCGCCCGTCTTGGCGAAGGGTTCTCTGCACAGCGTCAGTTTACCGGCAACGCCGCACACGAGCTGCGCACCCCGCTCGCCCTTATGCAAGCACAGATTGAACTATTCATCTCCGAGCACTCCGGTTTGCAACCCGAAACAGCCGAGCTGCTCGGCCTGTTACAAGAACAAACCGAGCGCATGTCTCGAATGACCAAGGTATTGCTCGAGATGAGTGAGCTCCGCAGTGTTCCTTGCGAGGACGATGTTGAACTCGGTCCCCTGTCCGAAGAGATCCTCACCGATCTTGCACCACTTGCCGAAAATAAAGGCATAGCCCTCAATTGTGCTGGAGACGCTTTAGTAATCGGGAGCGACACGCTGCTGTACCGGCTGGTGTTCAACCTGGTCGAAAACGCTATCCGCTACAGCCGCTCCGGCTCGACTGTCAACGTCTCCATCTGCGACAACGACAGCCACGTGTTCCTGCGAGTCGAGGACCAGGGCCCGGGAATACCCAAGCAGTACCGTGAGAGCATCTTCCAACCGTTCTTTCGTCTAGACAAATCCCGCAGCAGGGCATACGGCGGCGCAGGACTCGGGCTAGCGCTCGTTTGGGAGATTGCAGCGCTTCACGGTGGCGCTGTAGAGGTCGAAGCAAGTTCCGAGAACGGGACCGTGATGCTCGTGACCCTCTCAAAGGGGGCCACCACGTGATCCGACTGTCCAGGAGTCCCACTCGACATTGTGAAACGCGTCCCAAAACTTGGACATGAGAAATGGGAGACAGTTCGCATCTATGCCGAGGACGAAGTCCTGGCGGGGATTCAGGATGCGCAGAGGAAGCTTGCGGCAGAAAACCCCGACAGAGTCGTGACCGTCGGCGGCAACTGTATGGTGTCGCCTGCCCTCTTCGATTACCTGCACGGGAAATACGAGGACGTTGGAATCGTCTGGATCTATGCGCATCCGGATGTATCCACGCTGAATGATGGCTACCCCAACGCTCACGCCATGGTACTTGGCAGCCTTTTGGAACAGGGTGCACCGCAACTCGTTTCGCGGATGCGGCATCCGGTGTTGTTAGCGCCGGGCGATTTTAGCCGCTAATAGTCAAACTATTTTGACCAATCCCGGTCACCGAATAATGGCCACCGTGCCTCCCCGCCGCCACTACGCTGGTGGTGCCAACACGCCGGCGTTAGGAGGACCATTGAGGTGAACGAGAGACACGATGACCTACAGGAGATTATAGACGCGGCGCTCCGGGAGATGGCCGCGGAGGAGGGCGACGGGTTCGACCCGCAGGCATGCAACCTCGCGGAGTTCTGCAGGAGGACGGGGCTCACCCGCTCCCGCGCGAGGACGGTCAGGGCACACGGGTTCAGGGCCCTGCCCCACGGGAACAGCGGGAGGAGGGCCGCGCCGGGCGTGCTCGCCGGCCACACCGGCCTGGTGGACGACCTCCTGCGGAAGGGCGTCACCAATGGATTGGCAACATCTATTTGGACGATTCCGGGAGGGACAGCCCCGCCTCCCTGAACTCGACCGGAGACATGTAGCCCAGCGTCGAGTGGATCCTGAAGTTGTTGTACCAGTGCACGTAGTCCGAGAGCTTGGCCCGGAGCTCGCGCGTCGTGCCGAACGTCTCGCGGCGGCGGTGGCGGCCCTTGCGGCGGCCGTCGCGATGCGCCGGCGTCGCAGGTAAAGTCAACGGTTGGTTACGATTCCCCGTCGCCGCCGTTCCCGCTTCGGCGTGTGCTAGCATGAAAGGAAGGATTCCCGCCATGCTGCACGCGCCGTTGCGCTGCTCGGGGCCGCTAGCCGTGTGGGATGGTATCGATTGCGAAGGGGAGGGCCGCCTATGCTGGAGACCGTCGATTTCTCTGAGGAACCGCTTCCGAAGGAAGAGTACAAGGCGCGCCGCGATGCGCTGACCGAGCGCCTGGTCGTGCTGCAGCAGCAGGCGCGCGCGGCCGGCGTGGGCCTGGTGGTGCTGTTCGAGGGCTGGAACGGCGCGGGCAAGGGTAGCCGCATCTCCGACCTCATGTACAACCTGGATGCGCGCGCCACCAGCGTTTACGTCACCGAGAACATCAACGTGGCCGACATGGCGGCGTTTCCCGGCAACAGCCAGGGCGTCACGGGCTTTTACCCGTCCATGCAGCAGTTCTGGAACGCGCTGGGCATGCGCGGCACCATCACGTTCTACGACCGCGGCTGGTACACCACGTCGGTGCAGCGCATGCTGTATACCCAGTTCGGGGACGTGAAAATCAAGCACGGCAAAGTGAAGCGGCCCAAGGCCGCCGTGGCGCGCGCCGTGCACGAGGCCGCCGAGGAGCGCCACATCGATGCGCTGCGCGGTGCGCTTGCCAGCTCCGCCGATTTCGAGAAGCAGCTCACCGACGACGGCTACGTGGTGGTGAAGTTCTTCGTCCATGTGACGAAGGAGGCGCAGCGCAAGCGCCTCACGCGCCTGCGCGAAGACCCGGCCACGGCCTGGCGCGTCAGCGACGGGAAAATGGCCACCATCGGCGAATACGAGGAAGCGTACCGCCTGTACGACAACCTGCTTGAGGGCAGTGACTTCTCGTACGCGCCGTGGCACCTGATCAACGGCGAGGACAAGCGCCGCACGAACCTCACCATCGCCAGCACGCTGGTGGACGCCCTGGAGCGCGCGCTCGCCCGCAAGGAGGCCGACGACGTGCTGAAAGCGTCGCTGGCGGCCCGCGAGAGGGCCGATGCGCTTCTCGC